>JGI24159J19872_10000042_pt1 | contig 59294 bp, 40 predicted proteins | sample Ectturendosymbi4_FD_19872 | JGI IMG/M metagenome (IMG submission 19872) | reverse complement strand
AACGAAATCTCTGCGCTTCTGTAAATTTTCAATAAAAGCAACCAGAAGCAGCGAAGAAAGTTTATTAAAACACAGTGGCACCACAATCGCAAGAGTGCACGGCAAAAAGTAAATGGCAGCGAATCACGAAGTATCGGTCGGGAATCGATGCGGCAACCTACCCACTGTCAAATTCCAGAAATTGATGCTTACCAGTAATCACGGAAGGGCCGTTTAACACCAGTTACCAGCAAATGCTAAAATGTGAAAATGCTTCTGCTGATCACACCGCTTTTACCGAAGATCATGACACCAAATGAGCCCCTAAACATTCAAACACCGACGACGGATTAACAGAGGGAGGTTGCGAAGGTGCGGGGGGCAACGTAATACACGAGGTTTTGCATCAAAATGCGCTGCTCACCAAAAACACGAACGAAAAAAATGAAAATATGCGATATAATTAAAGTTATTGCAAGCGGCTCAAGATCAAAATCCCCCCTTCACATATGAGAAAGTTGCAATTGAAGAGAAGCTGTGATTACGTTGACACGACGAGAAACAGTTCAAACGTGAAATAGTTCGCGGAGTGGAATACCAACAACGATTACGCACGAAAATCGAATCAAGCTGTAGAGAAAGTCCGGGCACAGCAGTGGGTTAAAACTTGGGGTACTGTGAAAAGAAAACGAATGCTGGGTAATGTTTCGCTCTTTTCAATGCATCGTAACCTTCCTGTGAAATCAAGCACGGGACACGTTTGATTCCCATGTCGGTGACAAGCACCTTAGAGAGATGGCACAGTGTACATGATGGGGGTGCAGCTGATGACGTGCCACTACGTCACAAGAATCAACGTCACATGAAACGAAAACTTAACGCTAAAAATAATTGATTCTTGTGCATCAATCTGTTGCGAAAACGTCAGAGGGTGTGAACACACTCGCGCGTGTGTCAACACACTCTCATGACGTCACAGTTCCTGAAAGGAAGACGAATCTCATAATGTGGAAGGATTGCGCCAACGCACCAGCTACGCATAATAACATAGAGTGGAAAAAGTTTAAGAAGTGCTTATAACAGAAATGGCAATATCACAAACCCGCGTGATTATCTCGCACACATGATTCGAACGATCTAACCAAAGCATGACCACCTCCAATGCTGCCCTAATTGCATCACGACGTGAAACACGCCCTCATCCCGGTGATCACGACTCACGACAGGTCACCAAGCGCACGGTCCAGCGACCGCTCATATGAATCGTCGTGACTCGCGTCGCTTTCGTAATTCGTCGCCGCTTCCTGCAGCTTCATTAACATGTTTAACAGGGGATCCCCCGGTCCTGGTTGGGCCGGAGTCGTCACGGTGCTGGTGGACACGGGGTCAGAGGTCACGTCCTCGCATCGGATAGGCAAGAGGTTGTCGCATGCGCTGTCCCATGGCCACCTGGCAGACACAATGAGGATGGTTATCGAGAAATTCGAAAACAACATTTTGCATGCTTCAACGCTCCAGTGCTTTCTACAAGCACACCTAAAGCGATACGCATGAATGAGTTTCGTGGCTGGCAACACCGTGATTGGTGGTGTCAGCAAGACAAGCAATAAACGCGTTGTTTTTCAAAGATTGATCGCGAGCTATAGCGCTGTTAATGGAAGCTCCGAAAGTCAGCGGCTTTGAATGAAGCTGTTCACGCAACTCGTGTGTCGTTGTCTTCGCATGAAACCAGAGTTTTGTTAAAAGCGTTCAGTGATAAGCAAGACCAGGTTTATTTGTGACCCACTGCTCGAAAACTATTACAACGAAAAACTAGAACGATAAGTATGACAGGAAAATAATTACACCGGTCTAATATTTTAGGGCACTAACATCATTTGTCAAATTGTTGGAAAACAGAACAACAGGGCGTGAAAACCTAATCAATGGCAGCACGCTGGCGCTAAAGAAAAACAAGTTGATTTAAAATCAGGAAAACATTTAACAAAACCTTCTAAAAGTATTAGAATTAGACAGTTTCCTATAATTCTCGAATCTGAGCTCAAGCTACATTTGAAATGGTTGTTAAGGTAAAAGTATGAATTTTTCTGTTAATCACAAAAATCCGTCAGGCCAGTAGATCAGCGACTTTAGAAAACACCTACACGCCCGTCAAAGCTAAAATACTCAAGCTTACGTTTCTTTAACCCAAGATAGGGGATCCACCCATCCGTCCAAACCCACTTTGCGTTGACCTTGCTTCACAGCGGAAATGATGTATGGTACGACGCTGAAGTTCCACAAATCTCTGAACCACTCACGAGAGGACTTCAGGGGACAGTTGGCAAACACACGAGGACCTTAAAGATTGAAGCTGATCAAAATGTTGGAAGTGCTGCTACTTTATGTGGCAAATGTTGCAAGTCCAAACGAATACAAATACCACAAAAATAACCCAAAAAGCATAAGAAATGATATGGTAGAAAAGAGCAGCAAACAAACTTACCTAAAGTGACGTCAGCTGAGTTGTAACTCTCAATGTATCCGTTAATATGACGCCAGCACGATGGCAACCAATCAATGACACGATGCATTGTTTCGTCACTTTCGCCTTTGTGGTAAAATTCCCACTCAAGCAAAGAACGCCTGTTCGACAAAATAATTTCAGGCAAAGTTTTTGAGTGCTTTTTCACCAATAACTTTGAAAAACTCTTTCTTCAGTTTAACGTAAAATAAAAGAGAAAGCAAAACCAAGCACACAAGCTTTGATGTCCACTAAGCGCCGGTTTCATTCGTTAAGAAGTTATGCATCATCTCCAACTACTCACCTGAGGGCCCTTGCTAGGAAGTCGCAGGTGGGGGGTGCGTGGTTGGGACAGAGGATCCAGCGGAACTCTTGATGAAGTTCAAGACCCGGACACAGATTGCGCTGAACAACACCTAAGCGACAAAAATGCAAATATTGTACGAAGTGGGTTGCTAGCGAGGCAGAGTTGTAGGTCTTGCTTCAACGCTGCAAGAACTTTCCTTTTGTTTCCGCATATCGACAAAATTGTCTGGTTTCAAAAAACTAACGTCAAAATTTCTTTTCAGCTATCCTCGTCCATTAAGATGCAAAGAATTCATCACACTCTACTGTAATGTTCTCTGAAAGCGTTAGGTAAAAACCGCAGTTACAAACATACAAACAGTCCAATAAATAAACATCGACACTAAAATAAAAATGAAGCGCAAAATTACAGCCACGTTTTTTCAATTCAATCCTGCTTGTTTTTCTTTGAAAACAAAATATTTGGTTGAAACGTTTCTTGCTACGACATTTAAAGAAATCACCAATTTAGATGACGAATGATCAACCATTAAATTGTTCGCACGTCCAAATCTTGCCATGAGGATTGTTCATGAAATACAACTAAAAACGAAAACTTTATGAACTCACACGTCTTGACAGATAACTTCACCTACCAATGAGGAAAGGCAGTTGGGAATGTGCTGCTGCAGTGAGCAAAGGTCGGAAAGCATCCGTCAACGAAGTCGACCTGTGCAGGTCATCGAGGATGAGGACGACAGGTATATCCCGACCACAGCTCTCCGCCTTGCTGCAGTCCTCGGAAAGCTGGTTCAGGTATTCCCGGACTTCCTGTATGATGGAAAAATGGTGCTGTAACACATAGTAAGGTTCTGTAAAGCCTGTCAAAAGTCTTTTTTGCGTGTCTGTAGTTATTTCGAAAAACATTCTACATGCAGCCTGCTATTAATGAAGAATCACAGAGCTGGAAAAATCGAGAAATAATGTTACGAAGCAGCTTCCTCAACCTCCAAATATAAGAATCTTACTTTTCTGAGAATACCACGCTTATATATAAAGAACAAAATCGTTAACACACGAACCACAAGAGAAATTGTCGTTCTTGCTACAGAAACTACCAAGTGATCTGCAAGCAAGTACAGGAGGCTTACGTTTTCCGAACGAAGTTTCAAATCGAGACGAACTATCGAATTCGTCGACGACCGCTTCGGCACCTTTTTTACGACGTATTCAGCCAACCTGAGCGCAACGTACAATAAAGTTTTACCACAGTAAGCAATCACACTGCTCCATTAATTACTAAGAACGAGGGTTGGCACGCGCTAATCCGCGCATTACAGTCGTGTTAAAACCGGTAAAGTCCCTAAGTCAATAAACCATGACAATTACGTAACAAGTGAGGTCATAAAATTTATCATACAAACTCCTTCACGAGCCTTTGGCCAGGATGGTTTTGTTTACAAATCCGTTTAACATTCAATAACTCGTTGAAAAGCGTGCATCATCCATTATCGCTATAGCAACGAACATATAAGCGCACCATTTGTACTGCTACACAACCGCACTCACCCTTTTGCCAGGGTAGACTTTCCTGTCCCGGCCGGGCCGCTCAACATAACTCGACCGTGGTCGAGTACCAGTCGAGTATAGCGCTCCAGAGTTGTCTTGTCGATTAAAGTTTCCAGCGATAAGCATGTCAGCGGGTCGGACTCTGCAGCGAGTAAAAAAAGAGTTAACGGGATTCGCGCGAAAACCTTCAGTGGAATGGAGATTTGCACAGAAAGGTACCGAAATAAACACCACAAACAGGAGTTCTATAAGTTTTCGGAACGACGCAATTAGATTTGACAATCGGTCCAAAGAGTAAATGCAAACAGTAACTTGCCGATCAAATCGATGACGATCGTGTCCACACTTCCCACCATGTACCCGCATGGCAGCAGTTCCGGTGTTTCCATGCCAACTGTTCGCTTCGCTTCACCGACCGAGTATGATGTCACAACGCTCGAGTCCAACCCGAGCTCATCAGTAGGGTCAAGAATATGGCAATACTCCTTTTAAACGCAAGCAGATTGCATTTAGTCCACAGAGCAAGTTCCATAGGATACGGGTTTTGCAGCAAAACGTTTTAATACCGCAGATAGATACGTCACTTTTGTTATGACTTACAATTGTCTATATTATGTTCGACGTTGGGCAGCTATCCTCAGAAAATGACCGACAGGAAACCAGAAAAAATTCCTAATGGCATGCCAGGTTTCAAAAAAATGTTTTCTTTAATAATAGCTTCGCGATTCCCTACAAATTTATTCCAGATTCATATGTTTTTAGTGCTCTGTGTAAACCTGTATTTATTTTATGAGCTTCAGTATCATCCTGCTCTTTACTTTCTGTTATCCGTGGTAATTTTTGACTTCCCATCTTTCACTTCAATTATGTCTCTACTAGGTCAGTAGCAACAGAATCAACACACACTGATGTACACACTGATGTAAAAATATTAAAAATTTAAGAATAGCTGACTTCACTGCTATCACGGCATATTCAGTCCATGTGAAATGAAGTAAAAACGGTGCGAGCAAGCATGTCATTCAGCAAAGCGAAGCTTGCAGGAATGAAAAGAAAATTTGTTGCAAACGTTTCATAAACGAGCGATAATTGCATAGTTTTCATCTTATTCTCGAAACTGTATATTGTTTTTCATTCGAAATTTACCACCAGCACAAAACAACGAGCAGCAAAGGCATCATCAAGCGACCAACGACTTCTACAAACACGTTCCAAATCAAAAGAAACGATTTCGTGTTTTATTCAACAGTTTCGGCACAATGTGATCCCACCTTAAACGTTTTGCGAATTTTGCGATCAAGTTGCTGCCAAGTCACGCTCCTTGTGACGTAGCAGGATCCGATAGGCACACTGGTGACGTTGCCTCTCTCGTCCTGAACCACGTGACTTGGAAACTGAAGCGTGACGAAGACTCGAGTCGAATCCCGGCATACTATGGATTCGCACGACGAAGAACCTGATTTAAAAAGACGATTTTCCCACTTAGTAAAAAAAATTTAGACGTTTTTTTTTTAAGAAACAGGAGGAAAAACCAGTTCCTTTCAATTTTGCAGTTCTCCAAACAATATCCTAAAGTGGCAGTTTGTACCGCACTGTTTTTTATTAAAAATAAAATACGATAGTCCAGATCAGATCATTTTAAAAATTCTCTGGAAGCCAGATTCACAATTTTAGTTTTCAAATTTACTTTCTATCAAACCATGCTTGTGGGGTACTTGATTCATGTTGCTAAAAATTACCCTTTTCGTCGCTCAATGAAATACTGGAAATTCCCAGGCGATTCAACCTTTCGTTCTCCAGCCTCAAGTTTTCCATCTCATTCTGAAAAAAATAGAAATGCAGTCACCGGAAGCCGAAAAACTGAATGTGAAAAGATGAGCAAACAAGTGACGTCATGGAGAATTTTTCTTCTATCCTTTGACGTTCTAACCGCAAAATTTCTTTTCATTGCTGTACCAAAAACAACATTTTCTACAACGCGTTGATAGCAGCTCAAGCCATTTTGCAGCTAATACTCCATCCAGAGTTCAGTATCCAGTATCAACCATTACTCACCCTCATCTTCTGCATCGCGTCCTGCATTTGATGCAGTTGATGCTGGGATGATAGCGCCTCCAAGCGGATGTCGGTCAGCTTCCTTTCCTTCATAACCAGCTCCTCGCGCAGCTTGGTCACCACGTCAGACTCACTGCTGTCTCTGGCGAAGAAACGAGAAAAGCATTCCGTGAGATCTTACTCCATGTGCTGTAATAACACACTTGTTGTTTTTTGGGAAAAAAACTCTTTGAATGGAGGTAACACTCGCCGCATGTAGACAGGAGAATAGCTGTGACCGCGTCTACTGATATGATTAACAAAAGGAATAGAATAAAATCAATCCCAGCGATGCTGTTATACATGAGCATTTCCTTACTCCAGGGATTCGGACGTTTCCGTCTCTTCCGAATCCGTCGTCAGATTGGCGCGAGATTTTCTCTTCCCGAATGCTGTCTTCAGCGACTCGCGCAACTGTGATGCACAAAAAGTGGAAAATCATGACAAGTGGAAACTTTAAGGTGTTATGCGATGCGTTCAACGCACGACTTGACATTCGCTACGTGCACAACAAACATGAACGCTAAAACACAACAAAGAATTGTACCTTTCCTCCAGTTCCCTTCGTAAGGCATCCAGAAAAGCAGTCAAAAAAAGAAAAAGTCATTCAAAACATTAACGACATTTAAACGATGTTAACCCCCAACACACACATTTTCGTGTTCACACTGTGAAGTGCATGACGATGTCTACTAAAAGTACTGCACGAACTTATTCGATAATGCGCGGAAAATTTTTTGTAAACGATTGCAATCACTTGAGCGCATTGGCATATGAAGAACAGTCGGTTAGTTTCGCNTTTAACGCATAACTAGCGTGGTTTCCGCAAACGTACCTATTAAAGAATTACATTTACGGCAATCGACAGGATCTACTTTGATCAAAGCAGGGGAATAACAACCTTTTTTATTCCCAACTCACCCAGCTCTTTTTCTTTTTCCTTTTGATCCCGTCCTCAGTGCTCCCCATGCTGGAAACACTGGCTTTCGAACTTATGCTCGACATTGATCCGCACGACGGTTTCTTTTTCAGACCTGACGACGACGACACCCCCGACCATTCTAAACAGGCGAACAACATCAGACCAGAGATCTATGAATTAGTCATAGCTACTGAAGCTTGCTCACGATTGACTAACAAATGTCTGAGGCCGGTACTTCGCTTAGAAATGGATGTTATGCAGGGATGGATGTTTCATTCAAATTGCTCTGCTGACACAGAATTTATCGGGAAGAAAACAAACTTTTACACTGCTTTTTATGGCAGCGCTATGACTTGTCATAGCGAATGCCTCTGCAACTCCTCGCTTGCGTCTGAACTTGATCACGTGACACTTGACGCAAGCGCTAGATGTTTGAAACGTGAAATCACGTGATGCTCACCGTCGGAAGATCGGTTCTTCTTCAGCGTCTCGATGGTCGCCCTCAGTTCCTGGAGCTCCGTGTCCTTCTGGTCAGCAGAGACCGACAGCGCCCTCAAGCGAGTATTCATGTTCGACAAAGTCTCCTCGAAAGCCGAGACGACGCGAGCCTGAAGACAATGACAGCAGTGGTGACGCAATCGACAACCAATCAGGGTCGTGAACGGCATCAGCGCGTCACAATTAAGCCTCCGTAACGTGAATAACACGTTGAGACAATCAAGCGCCGGATACCGATCGTGTTTCTGATGAAGTCATAAACTTACGTTGGAGTTTAGTTGGTTTTGAAGGCTTGCTTCGTCACCAAGTGGGGATTTCCTTAATTTCTGCAAAACAAAAACAAAACTTACATTCGCAAAATCGAGAGATGCGATCTTAGGGATTTCGCATCGCGGACGAACACGGAAAAAGGCAGTTGCCAAGCGCCGTTTACAAAAGATACCACGGCTAGTCAACAAACAAAAGTAAGTGTTTAACGACAGTCAACAAACTGTATCGTTATGTACCAACTGATGGTAACAGCGAAAAAGTAGCAGCTTAAAAAGCTACAATAAATGACAATTTGCGATTGTTGGGAAAGACACCATGTCTAACAAACGTGCAGGTATACTTTCAACAACGTCTACGACTACGAACAATCAGCAAGTTTGCTCACCGAAGTGTCGCTTCCCACTTCTTCAGGCTGCACAACAATAACAACAACACACCAAATGTTAGCATGCGTCACAAACGCATTCTGGCAAGCACCAACACGTGACAAACGTGCTTTCAACGAAAATATAACATATTTCCGAAAACGAGTTTCCAACTTACGAGTAAATAACGCTTAATTTAATAGCTTAATGTGTTTTCGGCTTAAATCGGCGCATTGAACAAACCAAAGTCAGTTTTCAAGAGTGTTCATTGTTCCGCAGCCACAACCAACAAAACAGACAAGCGGACAAACATGCGAGTATACTCCGCAACGACTGACATGTTGAATGTTATAAGCTCGACTTACCAGTGAATATAGCGACGGAGTCGATGCCATCAACGATTGAGAGCGTTTGTCTGTAAAATCGATCAGGTCATAATTGCGATCTAACTAGTCTTATGAAGAGGTTACGAGGGATAGCTTTCGTAACCTACGAATGGACATAACTACAAGCGCTAAATCAACCTAAAGGCATTTAAACTTTAAGCCAAGACGCTTCGCTAGAAGTTTAACGCATTTTTATGGGTTCTATCTACAATTTTACTGATCCTTAAATTTCAAACGTTCAACACCTCCACAGCTTGGTGCGACCAGTAAAACTCCGCTATGCGCTCTGTACCGATTAGTGATATGAAAGGTTCAATAATCGCATTGTCGTATGCGCAAAATATACAGCGGCCCTACGTATACGAAAAATACAGCGACCCAACCCGCAACCTACAGTGGTTCGATTCGAGTCGCACAGTACTCACTTTTGTTTTGTGCGAAGAGGTCATGCATGGTTGAATTCACATCCGGGGTTTTAGCGCCACGGGCCTGGGTGAAAAAAAGCAAGTTCGAATGCGTCATTTTTAACGGACGACGACAATTCTTGTTGGTTTTAACAATAAATTGACATCGACCCGCCAGTTGTTTCGTGAAACAAGCATAAATGCTGCACACCGAGTCACAAAACCGTAATGAAACATACGCCTGGTTGTACAAACTTTGAACAAACCGACAACAGGTTGCTCTCGAACCATGAAAATCGTTGAAACAATATTAGCAGCGACTTCAAAAATAAAAAGTTTCGCATATGTTAACTCACCACATTCGGACTAGAAAACGCTGTATCTGATTGGTGCAACGTTGGGAGTGGCCAATCGCTGACTCCTCCCCTGCAGAAACAAGGAAGTTGCGTTGAAAATTACTGCGTGGTCGTTTCTTCCCGTCAGTTTATATTATGATTTGGTTGACGGCCATCAATGAAAGCCAAAACCTCAACTACGCTTCAGAGAATTTGACGTTAACAACGCTCTTGCCAACGAGATGAACACTGAGCCAGCACTAAACCTTGTAGCATCGTGATTGAGTGAGCTCGTTAGCTCAGTGTCCAGGTCACTTTACATGAATGATTTATGTTGATTCACCAAAGGTCTGCGTGCTCAAGTGAGCTTTCCGCGAAGTTAATACAGCAAGTAAACTAACTGGAGAAAGCGCGTTTGAGCGGGTACGCTTGTTTTCACATATAATGTACGTTTATCTAAAAACGATCACAAACTATTTCAGTCCAGTCCATGGGCCGATTTCACAGTATATTGCCTCCATCCCATGGACCGATCATATTCTGTACTAAGGTGAAAACTGCTGTGCTCCAGCGCGTTATGTAGAAAACTAAGAATTTGCGTAAGCGCTGTCGCAAAAAATTTGCAAGATACCGCAACAGAACGCACAACTGGGTTGTTCTAAAGCTCTCAAAGCGGTGTGCTCTCAGTCTTGTTCACTTAAGCTGAGTTATCTTGACGTCATAACTCACTTCGAGCGCGCTTGCTAGCACGACCATGTAGGAAGGCCCAGTGATAAATCGCAACCTTTTCCTTTTCCATTACTACGTCATTCTTGCGTATACAACCACACAAAGACTCGCCTGTACGTGACGTCATCAAAAAGATCGCTTGAATCTGCGCTTGGGTCGTTCAAGAATAAAGATGGCGTCGATAGGATGTCCATGCTCTGAACAGATGACAGAAAGAACGTATTAGCTAATTTTATCTGTGAAAATCTGTTGCAACTGATATCTACCCTGTAAATCCGGAAACGATTTGTTTGCGATAAAAGTCTTTATTAATTTATCAAAACACATGGAGTAGATCAGGGGTGGACAAGCATTTTCTACGGAGGGTCACATTGAAAAGTTTAATGCTTTAAAGAAAAGTTTAAAATTTAATGCTTAAAGTTTAATTGAAAAGTTTAATGGGGCCGCAAGTATTACATCACGTTTCACCCGGGGCGCATATATCACACTATAGTTACTTCCGGTTGAGTAAAATTGCGTTTCGAATGAAACGCGTGGAATAAAATCTCGATAATTCTGATCTAATGTACTATGTACGTGTGGCTGCCCAGCAGGCCGCACAACATGCCCTCGGGGGCCTTACTTTGCCCAACCCTGGAGTAGACTATTATGGCAGAAAAAAACGAGAAAATGATCACGTTTGAAAAATCTACGAAGTACTAATAACACGCCACATGTTTGACAGTTTATTCTCTTAAATCGCTTCACCTAAATAATCATTAAACTCCAGAAAACTTTTACTTCAAACGTCGATACTGTTACACTTAGCATTATTCTTATAAAATAATCTTTTGAAATCCCGGAACGAATGCAGGTTTGAGGGGGTTCTCAATCCTAGTCAGCGTTTTCATACCTAATCCCAACAGTAAACAAAAAAGCTTGCAAAGAGCACCCGTTTAAACCGATCACAACTACGAAACGGTGGTGGTTTAGATTTTTACTACACAAACTTTCATTGCGTTCAACAGATTCAATCACCAGGTAAGGGTTGCCATGGTCACCAGTTGAAACAAGCTCGGCACTGGATCTCTTGGTTGAAGAAGAGATCCGATGTCTACGAGGGAGACTGTAGTAGGACAGTGGGGAGCTGAAGCTATGGTCTGCGAAGACATATACAAGGGGTTTGTGCAAATACAAAAAGTAAACAAAAGGGTGCAGACTAAACAACCGAAATATCAGGTATTGAGAATGACATGACGTATAAAACAAAAATTAGGGAAATACGGAATCGCTTCACTTACTTTTAGATCTGGCGAAGTTGCTTGGATCGTTCCTGTTTGTTTGATTTGTCGTGGAAAGTGACGTAACTTCATTGTCTGCGATACAAGTTTTGCCAGGTAAGCAGAAAACGTAAAATACAGTACGTCACTCGCGCCACACTGCGATTTGCTCCATTCATGACGAAGTAAAAGATGCTTCCGAAATCACAACAATCAGTACATAGGACACAAGTCGAGGTTGAATCAACGTGCACCACCAAAGCCAGCTTTTAACATTATCACAACGTACTGGGCACATCAGCAAGTTTTAAAATCCCGCCACAGTCTTTCATACTTCAACTGCACAGCCAAAAAATCAGGAAACAATCGAAGCATAAATACAAATAAGTATAAGCACGGCCGCAGATCGTATGGTTCACACCTGTGGTTCTTAACCGGAGGGCACGCCTCCCCAGGAGGGCGTCAATGATTTTAAGGGGGGGAGCGTGAGCCTTTGCGCTCTACAACATGGAAAGTTTGATCAATAAATACATTTGCATTCACAACAACTTATTTATGCTCATTGGGGCCTTAAAACAACGAACAATTACTCAAGGGGGCGCGGTAGAGAAAAGGTTAAGAACCACTAGTTTACACCGAAATTGCTTTATGCTGTGAGAAGCGCATCATAAACCAACACAAGCCGGAGCAGAAGCAACTCACCTTTGGCAGTGGAAATAGGCGACGCAGAAAGAGATGGTGGTGAGGCAGCGGTTGACGACGACACTTCTGGCGCAGGCGTTTCCTGTGAACAAACGGTTTGTGATCAGAAACTGGATTTTTGAAAAACCTTTGCACTTTGGTACAAATCTAGGAGGGCACGCTTTGGGGCGATGCACTGCTTTTGCGTTTGTGTTGCGACGTCGTTTCAGCGAGACACGACACAACTGGTAGATTAAACGAGCGTGCACCGAAAAGGATTGAACGTCCTGGAGGTCACCATGATTCTCAACAAGTATTAACGTCCTGTTCAAGCTAACTACTTCTTTACAATGACCATATTTGTATCGACAGAACAAGCATAACGAAATAAATATTTTTTTTACAAAATATCTATTACACTAGCAGCGAGCAGCATATGTGTTGCATGCAAAAACAGGTTCAAATTAGGTTGACGGGTGCACTTCTACAAGGAGCAGTGTGAAAGTTTACGAATCTCGCCACGAAATTCTCGGCGGCCTGCGTTCCGCCAACGCTTTGAATGAGAAAAAGTAAAACCAACCTCTTTGCTTGAAGAAAAAAGTTTTTGAAAAGATGGCGATCGCTTAAAAGTGGATGCGCCTGACGCGGTGGACAGGGGAGACATAGCGGGGGTCTGTGCAAAACACCATCATTGTCAACGATATACCAGGACGTGCGCTTACCGAAGAATAACTTGTGCAAGGCACGTTAGCGAAAGAACAGCAAATTAATTTTAAACGGCGGAGAACCAACCTTGTCTTCAGTCATTCGGCTTTTTCTCGGACGGGGGAGGCTCCTGTAGGCCAGAGTTCCTCGCTGACCTGCGCAATGCGAAGTTCACTTGGAAGCTACAACTCAGCATTTACTTTCGACACCAGCATACCCAGAGCTCTTGGTTGAAGTAGAACTTCTAAAATACGCGCGATTGCACTTTGTCCCCCCCATATGTTAAACAGTCAGTCAGAGAGCAGCTGCTAAGACGCTACATTTTTAAACATCCATGCCCCAAGGGCGTAACGAGGCTAGATGGCGCGCCCGGAACGAGAAGCAAGTTTTGGAGCCCCCACATTCGAACCTGAGATATTTCGGAAGCAACCTTACTATATTGAAGTAAGTAATTGCGTCACTGTTGGGACTTTTCCGCGCCCCAATAGGGCTTCGACGCCCGGGGAATTGCAGCCCCCTTACTCTCACTCGTTACGCCCCTGACCATGACGCTCTCAGGAGTTGACAAGTACTGTAATTAAAACGAAAAGTCACCACGCAGACCCGCACAGAACAGACGACGTTATTAAAAGATAAGCATTCGTACTGGCGAAGTTCCGTATAGGGGTGCTGCTTGTGGGGCTCTGCGATAGAGAGTTGCATGCAAGTCTGCTGCCGACCGTGCTCGAACCCGCACTCTTCAGTCCTGCAAAACACAATGCACTCATTAAAAGTGTTCGATTATATATATCTATTGCAACCACAATTTGGACAAGAAGACGTGATGGCGACTGTCATCAAGCCAATCATCTTAACAAGAGGATCAATGACGGTCGTAGAACACTGCGGCTTGTAATATGCAACGCCCACCATTTCGCCGACGAGGCTATTATAAAGAATACGCAAATAAACAAAGCAACAACATCTTTGATGACATCAGCGTTTTGATACAAAATATTGCAGCAACAGAATTTCAAACCATTGCGGTTGGTGAATAACGAAATGTGCATTCCGAGTGCTTCAACACGAACAATTTATGCTGAGAAGCCTTTGCTAACAATCAGTTGAGATCAATCGCAAGAGTTGATTCAATTTTAATCCCGGGTGAATCGCAATATACGGTCGTCTGAAACGTCGCTGCGCACCTGGTTTTCCAGAAGGAGGTTTGGCAAACCCGGCTTTCTTCGTTAGCTTGGAAGACTTCGTAGCAGTTCCACTAACCTGAAGAAGCAACATATTGACTTTCAACACTTTTTCAGTTACGCTTGCCTCCAATAACGACAACTTCATTACGAATGAAGTTTTATTCAAATGAGCTACGAAGATTTTAACACGTTTCTGCTTAGTTTGTCACATAGATCATTTCTCAATACCATGGCTGGCTTGGACATTTTGTTCCCAGTCATCACGGAGTCGTCTTCTTTCGATTTGGGAAGACGACGTTGAGGAGAGTCAGTTTTCGACGAGTCGGTGCTGATGTCATCGATAAAATCGCTGATGTCACTACCGACGCTACTCGCGTCATTAAAACTGTTGAAAGAGAAAAAATTGAACTTCTTTCTGCGTCAGCAAAACTAAACTTTCACAGAGTAACAAAGTCAAAATGATACGAATGACATCTCGTGCCCGATTTTGAGAAAACTGACTACCACCCATTCACCAATAGTATTTGCTGCAATGCCTCCTGCTTGTCAGCACATACTGTGCAGAAGGCATGGTTTTAGTTGGAAGCAATCTCACCGAACGAGTGGCGCATTCCCAGCTAAGAGCAACCTCGCAATTGTGTTTCACGCGGACAACGAGCACTGCAAGAAAGATACGCGCAAGCATTACCCGACAGCACTTATCTGCCGCCAGCTTGTTAATGCAAACGTTGCTTCAAGTTTCTGCAAGCGACACATCAAAGTCCCTGATCATTCCAATCGTATCCTACACACGATCTGCTGCTGAACTCCACACGATTTTCCTTTCACCAAATCGTACAATAGTTATGGCGCCTGATGCCAAGGACGGCTAGCCGATTGCCCGAGGGTTTCCTGTTTAAGCTGTTAAACATCCTTATCTTTGGAAACTTTGCCGTACAAAGCGCTTTCCACAACGGTTTTCGAATACAGTTTCATACTGGCATCTTTGCTATGCGTTCCACAAACACTATACGTGGCGTTGTGCTTATTAAATGAATCACCTGTCTCCTTTTGAAATAGTAACGTTCATTCGAATACAAACAACCTTCTGGACTACTGCGAAGCCGTATAGCTCATCACTCACTCGTGAAATGGCTGCTGGAAGATCGTGGAACTGATACGATCGGCCATTATTGTACTCGCTCTCACGAGCCAGTCACTGCCAATCAGCAACAAAGGCACAGCACAGTACTTTCATTCAGGTCGCCGGGTGGGTAAGTACCTCTGCTGCGTCTCACCCTTAGAAGAATACACTACGGTTTGCTCAGTTTAACCAACATAGACTGACACATTTACTGGTCCTCACAAAACGATATATCCATGCGCACATTAATTTGTGAAGCCTTATTTTACGAAGCAGTAAAACACAGGGGTTACAGAATTTATGACAAGCATGCTCCAACTCAACTTTCTTCGAGCTTTGAACCGAAATAGAAAATCAAGCCAGTATACTGATACATTTTCAACCTCACTCTTTACGTCATCAACACAACATCTACCTCACTTTCCCTCTCGCTGACAGCTGCACGGTACAGGGGTCTCACTTTAAATACCGAAAAAAGTTAACCCGATGCGCACATGGAGAAAAAAATCATTGCGTAGACACCAGCGCGGCGATTTCACTTCAAAGCTACAGCTGGTTCGGCAAATGGGGCAAAGCAGATAAGAAAATCCGCACCTGACCAGTTGTGAATATACACTCACATCAAACGAATCTCGTGTAACACTAAACCAAACCATTTCTCACCTACGGCAAAAGAGGCGCAGGACAAACATCCCTAACTCTTTACCGTCTGCCAGCTGCAGCGTTCATCGAACGCCCAGGACTGGCCTGGAGTGCTTGCAAGGACTAATGTTGCGGAACCATTTACTTTAATGGAAATCTTGTGCGAGCGATTATCGTGCAGAGCCTGCAGTGCAGCAAACGCGTCAGCAATTACACCGCGGAGCCTTTTTCCAAACGACGTTTCGATCACAAGGGCAGTGCTCCAATTGTGACGAAGGCGGCGAACGTCAGCATCCTCTTTTCGATCACAATCGCCAGAAAGAAAAAAAACGGCTTCGGCAAATCCTTCAGCGTTTAACGAAGTGTTTAACCACATTGATGTGTTTTGATCTGTTTCAAATGCTACACCATTCATCACCGACATCAAGACCGTGAACCAGTAACCTCGATTACCTTTTTGGGTCGTAGGTGCAGCGGGCTTAGCAGCACACGGCATTACCCGCTCCCGAAGCACGGACGAAGCTTTTCCAGTTCACATGTGATTAAGCAAAGCAACGGTGAGGTCGTTAGTCTCATAAAGCATGCCGATAGCGATTGAACCAACAACAGCTACGGCGCTGAATAATTTACAGCAGCGGATCTTTCATTACGCTCTCTGACCAACCGGAAACATCGAAATACAGAATGAATCCACTTGCAACATGCGTTCTTCACAAATTACGTAAGGAAAGACATGAGTATTGGGAGGATGCGTGTTTGGTAACTGCAAAATGTAATCGTAGCGTTTGTGGCATTTCTCGGAACTTCAAAGTACACCTACACTGTAAGAATTTGTTGCTGACCAGAACAGACAAACCAATACTCGTTGCAGATGAAGCTACTTGAGGAATAAGACCATATCTCCTCTATCATTGTCTGCCGCTTTCGACAAGTTGCTCCACTTTTCATTAACTTTCCATGCGACCGGTAAGTATCGCATTATGCAGGGTTTTTTTTAAGGCGTTTTAGGGACCCGATTCGGGTTCCTAGAATTGAAAATCGGGTCCCTAGAATCAGAAAAATATCATCGGGTCCCTAAAATCAGGGAAAATCGGGTCCCTACAGATCCATACCGGGTACCTAAAATTTTCCTTAAAAAAAAACCTGCATTATGTAACTAATACACCACATACAGACAAATCCGCTGTACCAGCGCACAGGCAATTTTTGTCGTGTGTATCAGCATTTTTTCCACTAGTGTAGGACACATTTGACGATGAGATAGGACGAAATGACTCATTCTTGGGCGCTTGCGCCTCGGTGCAGTGCATTTGTTCTAGATATAATATTAGTCAATTCAACAAAAACCATTATGAATTGCTCAGTATCTGTATTTAAGTCTCTCGCAATCATTAGCACACAAAGAAAAATTTTAATGGCAATTTTTTGCTAATGAAACGCTTAGATATTTTTTGCTAATGATTGGGCTGTTTTCACAAAACTGATTGTGCTAGTAGCACTATGATTGTCTTAACCAAACACTGCTATCCAAAAATCAGCAACAACACATCAGATTTAAAGTCGGCGGCCAACATGTGTAGGTGTTGGCGTCACAGTAATCACTACGAGTTAATCTATCTGAAAATCAGGTGACAGCAGTGGTGGTTTCGATGCAATGGAAGCCTGAAGAGGTACGCGACATCTGCTTGCTCAATTTTTGAAGAAGCTTGTCCGCTGCAACATTTCGTATGCAACGCGCATTCAGTCGCTAATGAAGTCCGCATATAGCCACGCATTCAAGCATCATGTGATTGTTTGGGAAACACGATTGGCTTTTAGCAACACTTTCATGCTGCAAGTGTTGAAACTCATTTAGATTTGTATCACTGTCATATTCGCTGCTTTTGGCATTGATACCGTTAAGTGACAGTGCCGGCGTAGCTGACAATGAACATTCAGCTGTTTGTCAACAAAAAAACACTCAGCCTTCAACAATCGACCCACCACGGCCGAACAGATATTGTTATTGAGTAATTTCCTCACCACTTGCTGTACTGCATTTATATGTCCACTTCGATTGAAATCAGTTGCACAAAATATCCACGAATGCAAAACACTCAGTAAGTTTACAACAAAGCTAATCACTTTCCCTAATGTGTGGGTAGTCCAGTGTTTTCAAATCGAATTTTTTATAAGCACAATGCTACTAAAATGAGGTTCTCTTTTCAAGTGAGCAGTCGGTGCCACTTGGCACGACCGACGTTACAAACAACTCTTACAAATTTTAGTCGTGTAAGCTCGGGCCAGTTTGGCGACATCCAGTTTTTTCGCACCAAGCGTGCGTTCCGCTCGGATCCGGAAATCACTTTTGTGGGGGGAATGTGAAGAGATAAGACACTTGATCGTGTACGTGTCGCTGCTTGTATCAAATTACAAAAAATGTCTCGAATTTGTGATTACTTCTCGAGTGCGCAAGCTTTACAAACGTTTATGCAATGAGAATAGGCTTGATCCAAAAAGTGTTCAACTGCACACAAAAGCTGCATTAGCAGCTCGATAGTGAGAAGTAGCAACACGAAAATTGAGAAGTTTCATCCGACGTGCGGTACCTCCGAACCGACATATTATATTAGGCTGCTATGGTTTTATTTTATCAACAATACTTGTTACATCATAGGTGAGCTTCCCATTGCTTCATCGTGGTTAATTTCTACAGCAGGAATTGAATTCTCCTAGAAATATCAGTCAAGGCCTGCACACGGCTCCACGCACCTTACATAATTTCTCAAAGCAAATTTACCTCCAAGGCTAAGATTATTATCATCGACATCTCATATTAAAGAGGAAGCCAGGTCGATATATTTGTACGCCCACGTTTCCGGCTGTTTTGTGTCCCAATTGTCACGCAACATTTGCGCCAGCGCTGATTTACGCTGCGACACATCAAACGTGTATTCTTTCAACGACAGGATGTATCCGAGTGCTAATGACATAAGAGTTGGATCTGCTTTCAGCCCACAAGCTATAGTACGATGAAAGAAAACGTTCACCACAACACCCAACTCATTTGATGAAGGTAATGATGCGCTTTAAGGCGGTAAGCACACGCCTAGTCTGTGTACACTCCGCTAAGCGGTTAAGGAGACAAAATCTTACCTAGTTTAGTTATAGCTTCGTTTCCTCCAAATAGGTTTTTAATAGACCGTGACCACATTCAACATTTTTACAAAACTTGTCTATACGGCCAACGCTTTGAACCACGTTCAAGAAAATATTTGTAAAAAGAGCTTGATTAAATGAATGAATCACAGGAGAATTTTCCCCGTCTGGGACAGTGCGTCACTGAAAGAGCAGTTACTGGCTGCGCACGACGTTTAAGTCGGTTATCAGGGGTCAGTTATCGAGTTTTTCAAACTACGAAGTCTTCCAAGCACTCTTATCTCGGATGCAACTGCAGCGGATATCAAGAACGCGTTGTACCGAACATCGGCTTAGGCTGCGAGGGTCTAATTAACGTTTAGATAAGCAAAAAGCATACGTTCAGATTGCCTGCAACCACAATAGCATTAGCATTGTGTGCTATAAAACCAGCTTTCACTAGACTAAGAAAAAATGCACAATGCATCAGCAGCAAGAGGCCGCAAACAATTTCTACTTCGCGGTCTTGCTTAAGGAACTACGCTTTTACACTACGCAGAAGAAAAACTCAGGATGTCGCATTCAACTTTTTCTTCGCAACATATCCTCAAATTCAAAGTACACTGACTTGATAAGCTTTCCTTCTGCTGACCTGTTCCTAGCCGGTGCCTCGGCGAAGACCCTACCCTTCCTGCGCGTGCCACTCTCTCAGCACTTGATCTACTGCAGATGAAAAGCTCGCTGGTCAACCAGCAGCTTCGACCCCAACGTCACTCGTCGTCGGTGACGCCACTCACCGCGCGGGAGGATTACCGCCAGACCAATTGTGGCGCAGAAATCGCTATTTTATCTCCAGACCACACTAAACACAGGTTTGCCAACCGCTGCCGAAACGATTGCGGACGAGTTATTCTCAAAGCAAACGACCAATCACACCGTTCTCTGCCGACTATAACAGGCACGGTGTTTAGTTTCTGGCCAGCACAGAAACGGTAGGTCCACTGGTATAAAACGATGCGAAACAATAGCACTACCGCGATAGGAAGCACTAACCCTGATTTTTTGCAACTCGAAGGTTTTGCAAAATCTTCAGCCGCGCGGCGGCCTCGCTCAAATACCAACGAATAAACTCTCGCCGAACGAGACAATCTTATCAACTTGGAAAACCACACGGTCTGTCGGATGACTAAAGCATTATCACCTCACGGCTTGTCTACACAGCTAGCGTCGCTGTCTCCGCGAACGGCTTTGGAAACCAGCGTCTGGCAATTATGACGTTGCAAGGAGAGAAGACCAACAAACAATCAGGTCAGGCAGTTGTTTTTGCAAGAGACGTCGTCACAATAGGTAAACGAACACAGCGTTGGTCATCGTGCGCGCAACAGCTTTACACAGGCTCAAAAGCGCAAAGATTCTTTTCCCCTGTTCAAATATTCCGCAGGTAGCACGCGCAAAAGAAAATAGAAACTCGATTTGAGACTAACCTGATTCAAACTAAGACGAACAAAAACAAATGGCACAGTGACCGTCTTTGCTGGGACGACATGTCAAGTAAAACATCTGCTCTGGAGAAGTTATTTATTCTGGAGAAGTTATTTATTTGCCGAAACCAAACACAGTAAAAATAGCCAGGATGAAAACAGGGATTACTACAAGTTGCACCAACGCGTTCCTTCGGAAGGTTATAAAAGTAAGACTCCTGAAAAAGACGAACAGCACGAAGCAAAAACCATTTCAAAGAACATCCTCCGATCGGTGACTAACAACACATACCGTCCAAAATAGTGATGATTACGACCTGCCGGCAACCTCACGCAGCTGTATGTAACAGGCAACGCCAGAATTATGGCCTCGTTGTGGGCGGCAGGGTGCGTGGGATCAGATGTCGCATGCCAAGATCAAGTTAAATCCGACATTATTCCCTGACTTACGTGCGACTCAAGTCGGATATGAAAAGTAGCACTTACCCATCGACAACGGACTAGCGGCACACCTTTCTGCAAGTTCAATTTTTGCCCTTGCCTATAAATGGAAAAATTTTGAAAAGCTTCCATGTACGAAACGGTACACTGCGCAATCACTTCATTTCTCTCATCCGCAATCGTTTCTGTTTCCCAAACAGTTCCGTTTTTTTCCGGTTGCTGAACCCTCTTCAACCCATCACAGCATGCCATCGATCTCTCCACACCCAACATACCACACAAGCGGCATTAACGTCGTTACGCGCCAACAATCAGCTTTGCAGCAGTCTTGCAGAACATACGTGTGTTAAGCTGACACCATGGAATACGATCAAAAGCTTTCAATCAACTGAGTGATGCTCATGACAGTTACACTTCTCTTTTACGAACTAGACAGGTGACGTTGCAACAACATTTCGCTGCATATCTAACTGAAATGACATGTCACGTTTGATACTTGACGTATATGTCATACGCATGCCGGAGTTGCAACTGACACACTGCAGATATCACTTGCAATACTAACCCACCTTCAAACCCTACCACGAATTGCAAGATCAATGCTCATGGAAAGAAAAACGTTCATATATTTTTAGGCTAACGCAGCCAATCAAAAAAAGAAGATTACTAGGTTTTGAAAAAAACTGAAGCAAAACACTTCGCGTTTCATCATTGTTTTACTGTATGGAATCAAGCTGTTAATAGTTCACAAAAACATCAAAGAAATACGTCCTAAGATTTAACCTTGCACACGCGATGACATCGAAATATGACAAACTGTTCTCAAAATGGCAAAGTTATAAGTGATAAAACCAAACTAAAAATCCCATTCTTTGGTTCCATCCCTCCCACATCATTGCCCTGCTCAAGTGACCTTTTAGCGCGCGTCACGCGTCGGGTAACTATGGGTCTGACGGGATCCGAAACAAGGTTTCGTTTATCATCTGGGACAGGTGGCCTCCGTAAGGTCCGGGTAAACTATTTTCGACTTTCCAGCAATTGTTTTTGCTGATTCTCACAAAAACATCGTTTGTGCAACGAAACACGCATTGTATATCAATTTTACATAAAACACGTTTAAACTAGACCTAATTATACTCAAAACTGCAAAATCACAAACACAATCGTAAATTGCTAAGCCCTAACCATAGAAGTGACATTGAGGTTACCAATGATCTATGCGGATTGTAGCGGAAAACACACCTGGAAACCATTTTGTGTAATGATCCTCGACCGCGTGACGCATCGGGCAACCATCGGGTCTTGAAAGACCCATTGGGGTGTGTTAAAGCCTCATGGTTACCTTATGAAAAAATCTCATACAGCATTCGATTTGCCCAAAGCACATTAAAATTAAAAAAACTCGGTCCTGCGTGGCCAGTGGTTTCTTGAGCAGGTTAAAACGGTTTCACCACCGCCATTAAACGTTTTTTTCATCACGTCATTAAAAGCTTTCATCACCGCCACATTAGATGTTCCTGGTGCCACCGGCCGTCACGTTCTCAAAAACGAGACATTTCCGCCGTTTTTTTAAAGCTTTTTCACCAGTTGACGAGAAATTTTGCAGAACGAACTGTGGTTTCCACTCGCTTTGAAAGTACCATCAGCGTGCAAGAAAGTTGATTATATCAGAAAGTTCATTACACAAGGGAGTATATGGGTGCGGGCGCACAGAAAAGTGTGGTTTTAGTAAATAGAAGTTGTTCAATTAACAGCAGTCAGGTTCGGCAAAAGTTGAATTTAAAAAAATAATTTGATTGACACACACCTTTTCTTGTCGTCATCTGCAAGCAGGTCGCTTTCGCTGACGTATCCAGGAGTGACGTCATGCCAAGCTTGACGCGGGGAATAGCGAGCGGAATGAGTTCGCTGTAGCGAAGAGAATCGTCCTATCGAAGATCAGATGAAGGTCAGAATGTGAACACACAACTTTCAGCAGTTACAACACCAGATGATACAATCCTACCCAAAAGCCAACGGCTGTGCAAACAATTGTTCAGTTGTAACATATGACAAAAAGAAATAGTAACAATTAACACCGCAAAAAACACAAGCTAACATTTCTGTTTGCTTAAGTAACCTTTTTTCGCGTAAAGAAAGTTTCCTGCGGAAGGAGGGTATCATACGCTAAGGAACAGCTCTTGAATTTAAGACGGATACGTTTCATTCTTGTTTCCAAAAAACGTTCTGAAACGTCCATTGCATTAATGAGAGCTGTGAATTGCCGCAGTGCTTTGAACAAGATTGCACGCACCTGGAATGAAGCGATACTCGCATTCTTGTCCAGGAGCTTCGCCAGCGTGTTGCTTGGGACTACTCAGCACTCCCGAGCGGTCGCTGAACAAGTTCTGGTGCGACCGGCAAAGGGAGCCAGAGTACGAGAGAGGCGGAGGTACTTCTGGCAAATTGCCGTCGTCGAGTTCCACTGTGCGCGAGAGAACAAAGGCAATGTCAGGTATGGTAGTGGTATGGTAATGGTTTTTATTCATGCATTTTTGTGACTCAAATCACGAAGTAACACGAATGCAGCAAGAGAAAAAACAACAGCATCAAAAAACAAAAATTAAATTTGTTGATGAAAATACAAAATATCAGTACTTTTTAGCAAATTGATGATTGTGTTCTAACATGTTTGAATCACAAAGAGTTGGCGAAAAAGAACACATGGGTCAAGGTCTGATCATATGGGTCAGAATCACGTGTGTTGAGATAGCGCTAAAGGCATGGAAGAGGGGGGTGTGGTTTGTTACGAAATAAAAAGCGCAACGGAATCAAAAACAAACAAGCAGCAAGGGCAGCGGACCACAGAAAGTTGCCTGATTTTTTTTCTTCATTAATCTGCACCACCAAATGGAGGTTTGTTTTGTCTACTGCGAAACTACCGCACATACCGCCATCTAACTGCGCCGATATCCTTCGCTCAAAAGCGTCTCCTCTTTTGTGGCGCAACTGAGTATTGCGCAGTGATGACATGGTCTCTTCCAGATTGTGCCTGACAAAAGCGAAATGAATGTCAGTCAGACATAAAATTGAAATGAAAAAGGGTAAACACAAAAGAGGAAGCTCCCAACAACCATCAGCGGCAAAAGATTTGACTTTGGAGAAGCAAAATTAGCTCCTCTGTGTTTCTTGCGGTTCATTTCGCACTTTCAAGGCAGTTCATTTCCGCCTACCTCAGATCCGCTATTCCTTTCACAGCCATTTCTCTCGCTTCCGAATGTGTGGCAGAACTAGGAGGCTGAACAACAAAAGTCAAACATTCAGTCCTTGAACGGTTGTTTACCGGCAACTTCGAAGAATATTTCATTTTATTTGTTTTGCAAGGTACAAAACCTACGACACACCTTCTTGGGCGTTTCGTCTTGCGGTTGCATGGATTCCGTTGCGGATGATGGCTGGCGCATGAAAGGCGCCACGGTTGCCGTTTTGTTGCTCTTCGGTCGAGGCGCAGCCACGCTGATGCTGACAGGCTCGTGCCTGGCAACTGCCATGAAAATTCAAACGCTTGAGTGAACGCGGATCACAAAGGAAAAACAAGTGCTGGACCAAGGCGCAAAACTGTTTAAGTTGTAGATCGATTCCAGGAGAATCGAAGCTCAAAATCGGAAAATGGAAGCTTTGTTTTAACCCTATTAATAAATTCACACGTCTGAATTCTGAACACGCCTGCATTGACATGCAGTACAAACGCCACAACGTGTGCTTCAAAATGCTTCCTGTTTTCCCCGACATCATTGCCGTGACGCATGTACCTGATGATAATTAGGTTGCTGGAAACAAAGACGCTGTGCGATAAAACAGAAAGCGCTGGCCGCAAAACAATTAAAAAGCCGTGTTTCGGATGACGATTGTCATCTGCGTCCATCAAAATTGTGCCTCAAAGAATCCAGCAAAAAAAGTCCCCGCCGCAAATCTGATCCAGATTGTGAACGCAGAGAACATCCGTTACCTGCTGTTTTCTGAGATTACACATTATCACATTAATGTCGAACTTTGAACTCCTCTTCACGTTAAACTGAAGTGTTTACCCAATTAAAAATAAGAAAAAAGCATTGGAGAGTCCAATAGCAAGCAGAGGCAACAACGCTGTGTAGCATACCAGACACAACCTAAGACACAACCATCTACAATGGAAAACCACAAAATACGATGCGCTACAATTAACCACTCCAGCAAAAACACTCGGATGTCATGAATGTTTGATCATTATATCTTTGCGGCTGCTGCGCGACCAGAAACAGTTTCGTCTATGATCAAACAATGAAAACGTCACAAAGATTGATTGGTTCCACTTGACTGTCAACATTTGCGTTCCTACGACAAAATCAATTCAATCGCTCTTTCTTCTCACTTCTGTTTGAAAGCATAAATCAGAGCGAGTGAAATCAATATCGCCTGCCTCAGCAGCGCTAAAACGCAAGCTACCGTCAACAATATCACCTCATATCGAGCCGTTTGAAGCGTTGCGTCGATATTGAAAAGCGTTCATTTCTGAAGTGCTCTATAAGGCAAAGCTAAACACAGCAGGCACGATTGCGTGAGGCAGAGTTTCGTGGGTTGATGACAGTACAGCGTCGCTTTAAAAAACATCGGAAAAGTCTTGACGCAAGCATTGACGAAGCTGCACTAACTTTAATTCGCAACCAAACACTTTGCAAAAGCAATCCTAAGGTAAGGCCAATGTTGGCAATCCCTACTGATGACCAAAAATAGTTGCAAAGCTTGCGTTACAATTTTCCAAAAGTTTGTACAGGTGGAGGCTTTGACTAGACAGGTGTTTACACCACAAGCAGTTGCAATACCTTTTTGCAAGTAATGGAGACACACCGTTAAGTATCTTTCACCTTTCTGAGCGAATACCGCGAGGGTTCATTTCTATCCATGGCGTTGGTAAATCGTGTCAAATTTAATGAGGCATAACTTTTTCTGAGCGAACTGTTCTTTCGCATGCGATCCTCCTATTTGCGCATCAAACACAACTCACCTGGAGCTTGCTCAACTCTATCCGTTTTCTTCGCAACTCCGACATTCTTCGGTAGAACGTCGAGGTCGGTGCGAGGGGGTACAGGTGGGGGGACGCGTTCCTCAGGAACAGACGTTTTTGATCGAGCAGCGGGGGCAACTGATGACACTGTGTGAACAAGCGAGGCGTCAAGATCTTTTCATAGCAGAGAAATTTAGCAAATTTTATATATTTTGCTTTAAAGCTAAAGTTAAGCTAACTTTGCTACTGGTGGACAGCAAGTGGACTGGAAGCATACTGACGATACCGCCGTAACTGAACACATTTGACTTCCTCTATGTGTGTGCAAAACGATTTAAACAGGGTAAATGTGGTAAAACGTACTTGAGCGTGTAGCGTTTCCACGCAATATCAAGGCAAGGAGGGGATTCAGCAGACCACTGTCAAGTCGTCTCCAGCGATTCTGCACGTCGAGCATATCGGTCAAAGCGAAAACAATTACTTGAGAAGTTTAGGGACTATGCGCGTTATCAGCTTCATCCTATCCTGATTTTTAAATGTTTTGATTGGAACCTTTTTGTCTGAGCTGAAACGATCGCAATGCTCATGAAGACCCGTGCGCGCAATCTATCAGTAAAACGACGATGCCTGCGCCCGAAGCGTGACGTGTAATTTAATGTGTGTTTATTTTCAGAAACGAAACCATTAAGAGTACTCCAGAGCGTTTAAACCGTTGCAGAGAAAGCACCATCAACGCAGCGACACACGGACAGTTCATCGCGGCACGCTGAGCTGAACACACGACGAGAACCATCGCGCTGGTAAATGCATCAGCCGAGATTGAAAATAACTACCTTTCTGACGTTAAGTGTTTCGGTATACGTAAATCACATTAGATGCAAGCTGACGTAGTTTGTGTATTTTTCAAAGATGGTAAATTGCTGCGCAGCACTTTGCCTTTAAGCAGGTTTTGGGGACCCGATTGGAGTCCCTAGAATTGAAAATCGGGTCACGTTCCTAGGATCAGAGAAATCGGGTCCCTACAGGTCCAAACCAGGTACCTAAAATTTTCCTTAAAAAAAAACAGCTTTAAGACTGTTAATCCGTCCACAGCTTGCGCGAGACTGAAACGGCTTTGACGTGCAGCCCACACCCCTTACCCTGGGCAACAGGGGTTGACTTCGCTGCTGCTGGGGCGAATGAAGACTTTTCCTTGTCCGGGCCAGCAGGCGCCTTGGTGGGCGACTTGGCTGACTGCAAACAAGAACAAAAAATTGCTTTGGCAGACCTGCTTGCACTTGTTTACCGGATTTCTGTCAACAGCAAGATCGGGCGCAGAAGAGTTTTCCCGTTGAATTCCAGTTGGGGGAGAACCGCGAACACCGTAAAACCGTTGTTCGTCGAATCGCGCATGACGCAGAAAAAAACTCATGTTTTCTTGTTTTGTCAGTAAACACAACTCGAGTGAAAAGAAATGAAGAAAGAGGAACAGATGCCTGGGCTTTTTAACAGACAATTCAGACCGGGGTGCGTGAAAATGAACAAGAGGTAAAAAATTACTTGTTTTGTCCCGAGAACCTTCCCGAGCGAGCTCTTGACGGTCTTCAAGGCGGTGGGAGATTTGAGCCCAGTGCCTTTCGGTGTTTTCTTGGATGGGGTTTCAGTCTGAAGACAAAAGATAATCTTATTAAAAAGAGAACCAACGAAGCTTTCGAAAGAATCCCATTGAATTCAAAACGCCCAGTTCCTAACCTGTTTCTTCTGCAAACTTCGGGAACTGGTTTTGGACGCGGTGGCCATACGGGAGGTGGGTGGACACGACTCAGCCCTTTTCTTAGACGCCGAGTCGGCGTTCGCAATGGTCGCAGGCCTTTGTTTTACAGAGGCCGGGGACGTCGTTGAGGGGCTCGGAACTGGATGCGAGACCGGCGAGCTGATCTTTCGCATCCGACTGACGCTAGATTTGGGGTCAGTGGCCAGCGTTTGCGGTTTTCTCAACGACCCGGGCACCGTGATCCGGGACCGGGGATGGGAGATCGTCGCGGTTTTGGGTTCGACCGCGGCGCTCTTTTCTGACGTCACAGCGGCCGCTTTCGTCTTCGGTTCCGCGCCGACCCGTCCGGCAGATCGGGGGGTTGTTGCTGTTGTTGTCTTTCGCAATCTTGACGGGCTGCCGAGTTTGGACGACGGCGACGCCTGGTGATGCAAAGCATGAAAAACTTAACTTGGGCGTTTTATTGAAACATGCAGCAGCTGACTGTAGCTGACTACTTGCGTCAATAAATCTACTCTCGTGGTGTCAAGATGGATTTGGAGAGACGAGCAAAAAATTGCTGCATATGATTAATTTTTTCAACAACATGGAGAACGGCGCCACTAATTTACTTAGGACATAAATAAGGACANAAGCACAAAATATCCGAGATGTAAGGAGGAATAAGACAATGTAAGCACAAAACCTGACCACTATTTCGTTCGTTAAAGCAAAAGCAAGAGTTCTCACCACGTTGCTGACAGGTCGATGGCTAGCAGGAGTGTTTGCAGCAGCTGGCTTGAATGTCTGAAACACAAGTCGGAAACTGTAGGGATATTTCAAACAAACGTGCGAGACGCATTTACTGGGAAGAAATCCGTCTTAATGGAATAAGAACGTGGTTTTCTGGGTTGAATGGTCAACGCACAAGAACAACGGAACACTGACTCTTGCAAATCCCGGACGTATTTTTCACAATATTCAATGAAAGAAAGACTTCTAAAAGAGAAACAACAACTTTGTCCACTACCCGGCGCTGAGCATACGACAAAGTTAATATCTAACCAAGTGTCGAAACTCAGCTTTACCTGCAAGGAGTGAGTTTTGGGTTGCGCCAGACGTGTGGTGGCGCTGTGCTTGGCATTCATTGACTTGCTGCGCCACCCAGCGGGCGCGGTGGGCGTCGAAGCGCGAGAATCGACTCCATTCGTCGCAGGTTCTAGAATGGTCGACTGCAATCCGTTTGATAGGCCTGAAACAAACGTGTCGCGCGTTCCCAAACGGATAAGGTTTGCGACGTCCAGAACAACGAAAAAGGCACCCGATTTATTACATGCACAAAAATGCCGCTTGAATGCAGCTAACCAGAGCATTTTCTTTTACAAGCTTCGGCTTCAAACTGCGTACAAAGTGGCCTTGTTTCAAAATCGCACAAGCCAAATCGACTTGGTTTCAGCCCAAGGCGAATTACAAACTCCTCAAAAACGACCTCGTCCACTAATCAAATTCACGTTGTCATCAATAACAAAACCACTGATTTTCACCATTTCATCAATAACAAAACCACTGATTTTCGCAAAGGTAGCGTAATTTCTTATAAAAGAGAGAAAGACAAATTTCATTGCACTCGTTTTCACTCCCTTTGGAGTGTCACGAGTCTGCGGGTGCAATCTCCGCTTATCCCGAGCCGTAGGCCTTGCGGGTCTTGCAATGGTGTGGTACCGCGCGTGGCGCTTGCCTTTGCACCCTTTTATTGATACCGATCGCGGGCCTGAACAGGCCACAACTACCGTTTTTTAAGTCATTGTTGTGACCCGACGGGGATTCGAACCCACTGTGTCAGCTTCAGTGGCGCATGCTCGATCTCACTAGCCCGCTTACGGTCGAAAATGTTTGAGTAAATTCTATAAAAACGAAGGTCAACCAGAAATTTGAAATACAGTATTTCTCACGAAAGCACATAGTTCTGGTGTACGGCAACCGAACAACATGTAGTTTGTTACCAGGAGTAATGAAGATACATCGAAATGCGGCTTACCAACTTCTGCGAAAAAATTAAGCGAATATGAAAACCACTGACTTGCCCGATCCATTTATTTCTAACCCTGTTTAGGTGTGGAGCGAGCTTCGCGCTTTTACTTTCAGAAAAATTGATCAAGATCCCCTCAAAAAAGCGTCAAACAAAAAATTGAATCGTACGTATGTCTTTGACAAAACGGTTGTTCATATATGCAAAGTAACAATCGATAAGTTTCAGTCACAGCTCACAGGAAATAGTAAGGCTTTCATTTGACAAAACATAATTACTTTTTACTATTGTACCCGAACAACCACCAATTGAAAAGCATTCTCGAGCAACGAATGCCTTAGATTCTTGTGCTTTCAACCTTTTTTGCACCGCAACCATTACAGCAATCCAATATTACCCAAAGAACCCCATCTAAAACTCGAATACAGCAAATGTAATACAGCTATGTACAGTGCACAGAGAATATCTATTCGCGACCCTCTAATAATGGTTAACGACCCCTCTGGACGTCCCAGGTTGAAAACCACTGCCCCAGAAGTAAATTCATTTGGAACTACGATCCACAATGAATGCGATGGGATGAGAGCGGAAGTCGCGATTTCGCGCCCTCACCCCCACCACGGGGTTCGAACAAAAGCGTCACCAATTAAAAATATAAAAATTCAGTAGATTCATCCAGAAATTGTTTTCTATAAATTAAAAGATTGGAAAACCTTATAATGCTCGACCTATTGTGCATTTCAGCAAAATCAATATTTTATGAAGTTTCACATCATGGCAGCTACTACCACAACCCACCTAATGAACTTTTTCAAGTGTACGATAATACTTAAGAACTAAGTGAATGAGTTTTCTGTAATCCAATGGAAAGTGAACAGGGCCATGAGAAAATTATTAACTCTGCTTTGCAAATGTTTTTCAACTTCACCACCTTGACCATTAATTACATTTGAGTTGAACGAAAAAAAACAAGACGTTGCATTCCCTGCATTTTGCTGATGGCTGTAACATATTTCGCAATTAATGACTTGCAACTGATTATTTCCAATTAATTCCCATCAATGCCCCGAAATCGATCACGTGAGCAATCCGGTTTCGCGGAATGTACATTATCGGTCCACAGCGAAAGCTGCAAATCGATATCACACAACTCAGCTTGGAACTGCTCACATAAAGCGGTTTCAGCAGCACAGCACGGATTGCCCACTGAACGCTTAAAACCCACCTACAAAGCCTTGCGTTTTCACGTTACAGCCGAATGACACTTAATATTATGTTCGCATTTACATGCTACTCGTTGTCATTTCCCCACACACCAGCGCATTTGCAAAGCTTCACAGTAACAAGCAGCCAGGCAACGGCGTTTGCGGCAGCCGAGATGGCAAAATTACGGTTCTTCCGCCGTACACTGCCTCTTTACGCTGCAAACAGGTTGTTACGACGCACACTGGTAAAATTAAAGTTCTGCTTTTGCTTCTCACGATGACCGACATGAAGCCAACTGATCGCGACTTGACTACAGTCTTTGAAGCTTAAAACGTTTGTTTGCTTCACACACATTGGGCGCGACTCAAATAGTTGTGTTATGTCTGACAGTCACCTGGGTCAATGATCCCGAGGGTGTGTCTGCTGTATACAAGCCGTGCGCCTGCTGAGACATCCAAAAACAGGCAAACTTTTTTATTTACCATCTAAAGCTGAAGTATTCAATTTTTGTTTAGGCGCAGACTCAAACACGATCTAGGGCAAGGGTCTCAAACACGTGGCCCGTGAGAACATCGTGCGGTCCGCGACGGACTTTGAATTGTCAAACAGAGTTAGTATCTCACATTGGTTTCTGCTGATCAATTTAAACGTAATATCTAGGACTTTTGCCGATGCGAAACGCAGCCAGCTGAGTAGCCAGAACAAAAAATGACGGTAATGGAATTACATTCACTTTGCTCATTTGTTTTAATGCGTTTTCATGTTTAGTGGTCTTGCGTTGTGCATTGCGGCCCTCGGTTCATTTAAACATTTTCATTTGGCCCTCAGAGCAATTTGTCTTGCGGGCACTGATCTAGTGAACGCATCACTTCCGCTAAAATGACCAGACTGAAGACACTGGTTTGGCGCCTGTTTTTAAAAAAGGTCATTGTTTAATAGAACGTGAAACACAACAGCTAAAAGATTGTGCACCAAGGTCATAATCACATAGAAGCACCAACCTGAGGATATGCGGTTCCTGTCATTTGCATTGAAACTTCTACTTTTCCGATTGACCGTAACGGCAGAGGGAGGCTTGATAAGTCGGCGTTGAGGGGGTCTGAATGGAAGACAAGATTAATCAGAAATCCAATAAAGTCACACATTTTGTACAATTGCGCACAGCTACACACTGTACAGAATAACTGAGTGTAAGTGGCTGACGAAGTTTGTTCGCAAAACGTGGGGAATTTGAGTAGGGTTCAAATGGAATTGTTTAGTGGGAAATTTGAGGAGAGTTCAAACAAATTAAGTGCAAATAAATAAATTGAACTGACTATGCGTCATCGCAACTCTGAAGTCACACTACGAAAACATACTTGTCTGTCATTTTGAATTCCAGTCTTTTCTGCTTATACCGAGAAAGATGGAAAAACAGCGCAAGCACACACTTCAGTTCACCTCGATAAAGTCCTGCGAATAAGAGGAAGATGGCTCGAAGCTCGCCAGAGTTATACCTTGAACAAACAGGAGAAAAATTCGAAAACACACCCTGTGCAGTTACGTCGTTCAAGACGACATCATTAGCCTGTAGCACTTGCAAGCAGCGGTCAATATTGTGAATCTGCAAAGCAAAAACGAACAAAATTTGATGATTTTCTAGCAATTATTTTGAAGCAGCAATTAGTCGGTGCTTAAAGTCCTTCAGACATTTCAATTTGCCTCGAGCAGAAAAGATAACATGCTGTGTGCTAATCAGCCGCAAAGCTTGTTTGTTGCGTCACAGACGCGCGCAGGGCCATCGTGCCGCTTTCGTTTGACGCAAATGTTGCTCGGTCAAGGTCATGTCAACAGTGGGTAGGCTTTGGATGTACGATACAACCTACAGTACTTCAGGTGCAGACTCGTCGCAACGCGAAGTAAGCAAACTTTGCACCATATTAAAGACTTGACACCACGTATGAACAAGAGTTAAGCACACACGAGCGAAGGCAACAAACACGCCCTATCATCTTGATCTACAAACAATTAGAACATCGACCTTCTGTTTTGTTGTGCTTGGGTCCGAGTGGATGCGGTCAACCGTTACGCCACCTGCAAGATACAACGCAACATCACTTCAGCGATCAGACCAGTTGAAATAACTTGCGTCAGGGAATGACTCTTTTTTGCCATCACCACAAATAGGAAATAAAGTCAGCGGAAAACGTTTGGTAGTTATGGTGACCGTTTCTTGTCGCGAGATATAACGTACAGTGTACCTTACACAACCAGTGTTCCGTTACAATACGTCGACAATGAGAAATCAGTCCTCGCACACAAAAAAGGAACAAAAAACTATTTAGCTTTCAGGACGTCGACGTCTTTTTTAATACCGCCATCTGTTTTCCGGTGTTAATGGGGTAAATTACAAAAACAACGCTTACTAACCTGACTCAGATCTGACATTTAAACGCTTATGAACACTTAGATAAGCATTTGCTGACAAAAGAGTGCTCAAAAAAAACAAGAATCATCACTTTAACGTTAAAATAAGATAATGGTGAGTTTTCATTTTGACATTTTCCCCAGTCGTTGAAGGTAAACCGTGGCAAACGAAAAAATCGAAATACGGTGTCGGTAAAATTATTTCCGACTACCTGGTCGGTCAGTCTTCAACTGGGCTTTAAATCAACTAAAAAATCGCTTGAAAATATAAGGTTGACATTAGCCACATTCCCTCTTGTCCGGGACAAACCAAAAATGTTTTTTTCTAGAAGGGTTCTTATGTTGATGTTGAACTAGAATGATTTGGTCATAGACGGTAAAATATTGCAATTGAAATTACCTACGCCAAGTTTTGTCTTCCGAGATCAAAGAGGTCACGCAAAAACTCAAGCACAGTACATTAGGAGTTGCTTCTTTACTACACTTAACGAGCCAGCATTTGGTAAAAAGGAATGCAAAGCGGCGAGCAATACACAACGTGTCGTGAGACTAGTTGACATGGACATCCCCCAAGCGAAAACTAATGGAGCTGGCAATGTCAGTTCGTATCTCAAAACATGACTGCTCGACCATGAATAAGATGGACGGTTTTGTGGTGTGAGCTTGCGTGAAAGCTGCGCAACGTCAGTTGACTGATGGAGCGATTCTGTTTTGTGCACATAAGAGACTGAAAAGTCGCACGCCGTTAATTCCACTGCACTGCTGCAGATGATGTCCGTTTTTGCAACAATTGATTTATTCGAGAGCCGGTCACGTCAGGCAAACCTGTGCCCGGTCGTGAATTATTCAGAAAGTTGGTGGAGTTAAAGCGGAATTACCAGTCGTGTTGCGAGCACGACTTTCGCCGTTGCTGAGCTGCGCGGCTCAAGCAACTTGTCAGCGAGCGAAGAAAACTTCGATCGGTCGTCGAAGACTCGCAGCTCATCGATTCACGCACGAATATCGCGCATAACATGTCATAATAATCGGCAGGCAGTTTGTCTGCGGCATCGCCCGCACGATTTCGTCATTCAAGCAGAACAAACACACTTACATTCCCGAAAGCGCTCGACCGGGTACGGGGGAAATTGTTTCGAGGTTTTAGGACACGCCACATGCGCAAGCAAGGAATGCTGTGTCGGCATTCCCGATATTGGACGTGCGCAAACACAACAGTTCGCAAAGAAACAGGCTGCCGTTCGAAACTCGAATTGCGGATCACGTCAGTGCCGATGGAAAGAAATAACGCCCTCTGCTCAAACCTGATCGCCCGAAACTTCTTCGTGAACTAAAATCGACTGCTGAGCCAAAACCACCAGTTGCATCAGTTTCACCTTAGTTTTCAGATGAAGTGAAACACTTTCGAAGGCACCATTTTTACAACACACACGCGCCGCGCATGCCGCCGCAAGCCACACTGCACACCCGATGTCCTGAATTAGGCCTGGCGCGCTTGTATTCTTCGTTTACCCAATCAGCTTCATTGCAGTACAAGTTGTTGCGACGCATGCGATCATGATTGCGATGTTAAGTACGCAACGTCAAAGAACACCCGCTGAAGTCGCCTTGATTGAACCAAGGCAGTGCGTAACGCAAATTACGATCCCTAAAACTCTCGTGCCCTTGCACTAAAAGTTCGTTGGATCTGGATTTTTCTTTTCGCTGAGACATTTCGGTCATTTGTACGAAATACCTTGAAATCCTCCGTCATTTTTTCGTGTCCGATTATTCTTTATGCCTGTAATAAGCCCCGTGACCAAATTGATTTAATTTATTTCGGTGATTTGAAAACGAATCGGTTATAATGAGCGAAAAAAGCAGTGTTGGGTATCTTCTGCGGTGAGCTACTAACAACATACACAAAACTCGAACTTACAGACGAACTGTACGATATCGATCAGCAGGAGGCCGTCGCTTATGTCTTTCGGCAGGTCTTGAATCACACGTTTCACCCCTGTCTTTTCAAGATGGTGATTCGCCCAGTCAGTGTAAATCTGTAACAAGCCACGATGCATTTTCACAACGAATGATGTAATAGCAACAGGTTATGGCATCGACATCCACCAAACAACACCGCTGCTTCACAGAAATATTGCTCAAAGCAGTTTAATTCAAGTTTCTGTTCGAAATAGGATGACCAAAAAGCGGAGCTTGTCAAGCCTTCGCTGCACTTAAATGAGAACTGCATTCGGAAATCGATATCGCTGCTTTATGCTGACAAGTTATTCAGCATCAGGCGGAGCTGTGCCTTCCACTGAAGCAAGTGTTGATTACCGCAACTGACTCGAAGCCCGAACGAGTTTGGAAAAGGCAGGGAGGAAATTAAGTCACGGGAGGTTTTTCTTTGGCGGCGAACCAGTGACCTGTCAGTACGCCATTGCCCAGCCTGAGCAGAAATCAGATTTGAAATAAGCTTCGGAAGCCTTGGGCTTTCGTCTAACGAGGTTAAACAACAATGAACGTATCATCTAAACAAAGCACGACCTCGGACAACCCTCATTATCAAGCGCGTAGCAAAAAGGACATTTCAGGTTATTAGCAGATCAGTCGCGCTGAGATCATTGTTCGGAAACAGAGCGATTCGCGTACATTCGGTATTTCGTGGCCCTGTTCGGGTAATAAAAGGGATGCAGAGTCAGTCAATACGAACATCACAATAATTACAGCAAATCCTGTCGCCTGACCGCTGGAAACCCTGCGATCGTTCACCAGATGAAAAGAACTCGTGATAACACTGCACGTATTCACCTGTGCTCAGCTAAAAACAAATCCAACGCACAGATTGTTGACAAGCTTACAAATGCAGCTTCCGCAAAACAGAGGCAAACGCCTAAATTGAAATATGCTCTCGATAATCTTTGCCGGGTTTCGAACGCTGCGAGACTTTCCCACAGTAAATCTACCGTGTACCGGACCGCACACCGTTGGTCTTTGCGGGAAATCTTGAGATAAGCTTTAAAAGCGAGCGGATTTAACAGAAAAAAATCAGAGTTCAACACGTTTGCCTACTATCGCTTGAAAAGGGCTTAAAAGCCTGGCTTGCAGTGGTCGGTTAGGCCTGGCATTAGTGCGCTAATGTGAAATCAAGGTATGAGAGCGCACTTCAATTGATCTACAGCACCCTTCATACGCTCCGTCATCACACGCAGCGTGGTTTTGTAAGCCACAGCACGGGAGAAACGCGAGAAATCAGCAGAAAATTGCTGAAGACAAAATCGCTTGCATCTCGCTGCTGGAATGACTGTGCAATGAACTTGATAAAACAAGGTTATAGGACTAAAGGCGTTGGCCATGGCCTTGATTAACGCGAGTCTTCTAAGTAACTGCAAGGGGCAGAAATAAGCGTTTGAAACTCGGCATCACCAAACGACTTCGAATAAAAATACAGATCTGTGATTCCATCACGAAAAGCGATTTTTAAGTATAATTGCTGCTCACAAAACAGAACCCGCTTTTCGTGGATTGTCTCGCTACAGTTTTTCCGGGTTATTTGACAGGACTGAGAAACTTACTATTACTTTTGCTCAAGGTTGGCGCAGACATCGAGACCACATACGTTGCAGTTTCTTCGATGAAACTGTGTGGGTCAGACACCGTATCACGGAAATTATTGGATTAAGCTGAAGCTGGAATTTCTGTATTGAGACTGCCCAAGAGAAAAGTCGTATTTCCCACCGAAGGTTTCTACATGTTTCACATTTGGAACAAAAAAAACGGTGGGTCAGGTTCCACGCAAAACCCGATACCAGTCGCGACATGAGACAAAACTAAAGCACGCAGTCACCCAAAAGTCACTACAGCGTAAGGTGTGACCCTGAAAAAGCCCTGACCGAGTGCTTGCAACTATCATTACGAGGTTGCGAACAAGTTAAAGTGCACTTGGTTGTAGCAACTGTCCAACGTGTCTTCCGTTGTTTTAAACATCCACTAAACGAGAGTTATATTCATTAGCCACCGCCTGTCCCAGGGTATGTCGTATGGACGTCGCATCCATTCTTGACTCACCGTACGCTTCACTTCCCGCGATTTCTTCGTCGCCAATCCCTTTCGGCGATCCATGTCTTTGCTGTCACTATCAAGTCGCGCATGAATCACCAGGAGGGAGCATCAACCAAATAAGCAAGAGACACAAAATACATGAGCTACGCCAGCTGGTTATTAACTGTCCGGAGTCAGAAGCAGCAACTGGACACCGCTGCTGAAATGTTGAGCATGACCAGACTAATTACGACAGAAGTGCGAAGTCAATGTATGCGATCATTGTTTTCATGCAAGAGCAAGAAACGTCCCTGACAAAAGTGCTGCTGTCATAGTGGACGATTCGGTGAGATAAGAATTGATTGCGCATGAACAAGTTGATTGAAAAATATACAGAAAAATGGCCATTTTTTACCAACTCATTGCTTTTTTATTTGAAAGACTTCTTTCCTCATGAATAATTGTGGCTATTCGACGTTCCGCTCCGTATGACTGCTGTTGACCGTTTCGCGAATTGAGCATCGAGCGCCCAGCAATCGCAATATCAGAGCAGCACATGCGCAAAGACTTTTCCCTGCGGTTGGAGTAAGACAAGCATATCCCACAGTGCTTCCAAAAATTTGATTTTGTACTTGCTTTTTTCCCGGGGGTAGACCTACCATAAACCCAACCGCACCGCTTGCCAACAGCTAGCCTTTTACGAAAACAAACCAAGGTAGGTAGGTAGGTACAAGAAACAATGACGTAATAACCAATGGTTAACCAATGATTAAAAAAAGTGTGTTGTGTCGTAATTTCTTAAATGAACTTAGCAAGAGCTTTATATTTCATTCAAACCAGGTACGGTTTTGCAGATAATAACCCAAAATAGGTCTACACTACTTGTACTTAAAATAATGTAGCCTAGGAATTATGGACAACTCAATGCATTTTCGGGCCATTTTTAGGCTCAGTGACACATTCGCGGGCCACTAATTTGTTTTTAATGTAGAATTCACCGTTTCCGCATGAGCTTGTAAACGCTTGGCAAACAAATTGTACGTCACTAGCCTTTCAAAGAATTTACCCGTATTACCCACATTTTGCCAAGTTTCTACGTTGTTTTCAGTAAACCTGTAAAGATGCGAGCTTTTCGCTTTACGGTCAACGGTTTAAACATTACCAGTGTAATCATATGCTGTGATACTCAATTTCATCTCTACCAGTTAAATAAAAAACTGTACCTGATTTCTTGCAGCCAACTTTTGTGTTGCTGGACTATTTCACTGTACTGTACATTCCTATCTGCTCTATGACCAATACGAAAGATAACTGTATAATAAATAGATTAAACTGAGCAAGTAAGTCTATGCGTTCTGTCAAAAATCTCTCAGCCTTCATCTTGCTCATCATGCTGACTGTGCAAAACAAAGCGGAATGTGACGTTGAGCTTGCAAGCACATTCAGTTTCACGTCAAATAGCCAATGACAATTTTGCACAGCGAAATGCCCGTCTAATCCTGACAGAAGATGTAACGTCGTTGCATTTGGCCACAAGAACTTGTCAACTTCTCAGGTAGGCCTAGCACAAGTGGACGTTGGGGCCTCATTGATTTTGACGCATCGAGCACGCAAGCTTTTCATCGTCGGAAAGCAACATGCCGGCAACCATTCCAGATCGATAAAGCGCTTGACGAAGTAGCACTAGAGCTGTCGCTATCTTAAAACAACTGGTTATGCAAACAACGGACCCCATCTGTACATGGAAACCACGGCGCTTTATGCGCTGTGAAACCAAGGTATAGAAGAAAAGCGCCAAAGGTTGATTAGCTTCGAGGCAATCTGCGATTACAACCAAATCTACTGAAAGCTAACTGGAATTACACGCCTCTTGTCCCTGCAATCTGACGCAACAGGCAGTTACAAAACTAGCAGCCCTTCTTATGTCCACGCATAGATTGGGCTTCAGTCTTCGAAAATTGGATCAACTGTGCTCTTACCACAGTTACACTGACACTACAAAGGGAACGTACTGATTGTGCCGAGTTTCGCTACGCCGTAAGTCTAAAAAAATTGAAAAAAATTTGCTTCAGTTCCTTGGAGTTCAATACCACAGAGTCTCAGCGAAACAGCTCTAGGGTAATCTAACCGAAGATATTGTTAAAACATACTCCATTTTTAAAGGACCAGAAAAGCCAGTGCTTGTCCTTAGGTTTATCCACCTGGCTCTACGACGCTCTAGTGAAAAACCAGCGTTTGTAGGCCTTTCCGATGATAAACTATTAGCTGTGGAAATGGTAAAAAGTTGCAGCAGCCAACATGATTACGCACCTAGCTGTTGATGCGGTTCGCTATGGCAGTGTTTCTCAACCTTTTCTGGCCCATGGACCATCTTTTCAAAAAAATATCCGATGGACCACTTCGCTATGTTCACACCTCACGAACAACTAGTCGAAACTGTACTGCACATGGATGGTCTTACATAATTTATTGTACAATAAAGGTTACAATTGTCAGGAAAGTTTTATTAAGGATTTATATATCACACTGTGGACTAGCCTTCTAGAAATTCCAGGAGGACAACGTTGAGAATCACTGCGTTAATGTTACAAGTTGTATGCAGCAGCTGGTGTGACTTGGTCACAGTTTGAACACCTAATATATTTCCATTTCAAGGTGGACTTTAACTTGCGTAAGAGCGTCAGCTCGCACCTTACACCAAATCCTAACAACACTTCACCGGCATTTGTAGGGTGATACGCTGTTAACTTAGCAATAGAGAAAAACAATAAAACATTAACGTCTTGACTTATGTTGCTAACAGGACAGCTACCACATAGCGCTTTAAGCTCAGCAGAACTTTGGGACTGTGAATATTTTTGCTTTTAGCTCACTGCTCCGATTTCCACAGCCCAGCCAGCATAAACTCAGTTGCTGAAAAGAACTCAAAATTTCTGAATAAAAAATCGACACTGAAGAGCTTTGCCAAAACTACACAGCAAGTCGAATGCATTTAACAGTAATAAGAAGAATTTTAACATCTGCACGTTTCTTTTCGATACCATCATGAAATAATTGCTTTTATTTTTTATTTGCTTTATCGTACTTATTAGTCAACACATCGAATCAAAGCCGTAGCTTAGTCATTTTCTTAAACTGAACTCGTAGCTACCAACATGGAAAGATTGTTGCATTCAAGCAATCAAGTGCAGCTGCAATAATTAATATATCGACACGCAATGCCAGAAGTCAAAATCTTCAAGCACCTGAAGCTGCATTGTTGCCTGAAACTAACACACCTAAATACAGTGTCCCAAAGTTAGCAGCAATACTCAACTGCTGCTTATCGCATCATCAATGCAGGTTTGCTCTGCTGCTGAAGCAACCAGCAGCGATCAAGCCAAAAATGGCTACACAGACCAACGCGCTCTTAGCAAACGTCACAGAGCAATTGCTTCCAGCCGCTTCGTGGTCAGTTGTGTGGTGAATAAGTAGAGCAGTCCCGTGCATATTAGATGACCGGCTGGGATGGCACACGATGTCGACTTCGCAGCCAAGCACAGCTGTTTAAAAGGTTTGCTTGCGTGTGCTTCATGAACGTTAAGAATGGATGCTGCACTCAGTCGAACCGCGTTTACCAAGCACTGCCCTTGTAGGCGGTACACTCCGTTGCCCTACAAACCAGTGCGAAGTATGTTTAGGTAAGCGATCTGTGTGCGGCGCAAAGCTTAGCAAACAGCACTGATATCTGATAACGGATAAATTTAGTCGAGAAAACAAACGAAACGAGTGGTTTTGTTAAAAAAAGGCTACTTTGCCAACGATGAGCGCACCAAGTCGTCGAAAGAAAAGAGATGAGAGTCGAAAGTTTCTAAAAATGGTCCTTCCCCTGCCGAATAACCGACAATATGGTATGACTGCCCCGCACTACAATCTGACAACAAATAAAAATGAGGAATATTTTGAAATGCAAAATACAGCCTGGAAAAACACAGCAGACTTTTTTTTCTTTGTCGCTCGTTCTGAGCATGAGATAAGCCAAGGAAGTTTGGGCAAAGCGCAGGCAGAAAGGCCTTATTCTACTTGGCTGCACTAAGAGCGGATAATCGACAAGGAACATGCTCAACTGCTATAATAGTGGTCTGAAAAGACATCGATGCTGTCCACCAAATTCTATTCCCAACATAAAAATACACAGGAAATGTAATTTGACGGTTATTAACCAGGCGGGCAGTGCTCATTGCATTACGTAAATATTTGTGGGAAAACCAAACTTATGGAAAAATCGAACTTAAGTTTGCGCAACTTTCAAGTGGCGAGAAGGAACTACAACGACGAAACAAAATGTTGTAGCAAAAAACTGCGGCAAAAGCATGGATCAATTTGAGAGCGGAAAAGACCGGTGAATGCATCAACCATAAGCACTACGAACATTAAAAATCCACAGGTCCATTGGCAACTTTTCATGGTGCGCCGAATACGCTAAACAGCGAAATAACGTGGGCAGTAAAAAGCACGTGTCGAACGATCTGTGTGCGGCGTAAATCCCGACACGATGCTTGAACACGCCTCAGTAAACGCACTGCGTTCACAGTAATTTCTCATACGTCAAGTGCGACCGAGGTTATGGCTTGCGAAGATTATCCAAAATAACCCGACTCTCCTGAGAACCAATACCCGATACCGCAATGACCACCACAGACGCCGATCTTGCGTGGCAGTGCCGCAGCTCAGCGCTGCATAAGTTCAGTGCGCCGGCGAGGAAGAAGCGCACCACCACAACCGGCAAACACAAACGAAATATTTTACTTGCGGACGCTCTGAGACCTAAACGATTGGTTTTAATGACGAGTCGCACTTCGGCACTTGTTATTGACTTCTCCAGAAGAGCTGTGCACCTCATTGCTCTGCAATTATGTACTCTACGGCTTTTTATATCAGGCATCGGTGCAAACAACACATGTTCGTTATGGCACCGGTGAGGTACGACACAGTGCAAACCACCAACGTTTCGGGCAAAACTGCTCTCATGTAATTTTTACCTGTGGGGTTAATGCGCAAAACCATGTTAAAACCGAAAGCATCCGCATTTGCATATACAAAACACTTTTTCCACCGTTCTGCCAATCAGCGACCACCCATCTACCAATCACTAAACTAGACAATATTAACAACTCAGGGAAAATGTACCAACTAATGAGCTCTAGACCAGCTATGTCCAACCCAAATGGCTTACTGGGCCAAAATTATGTCAATACCTCCACCAGGGCCGCAGATTGAATGACATATTAATGAGGGCCGTACATTGAATGGCTTATTATTTTGATCTTAGCAAACAGTAATTTTGCTTAAGCTAATGTACTGAAAGCGTTCGAATCCTAACTGCATTGATAACAGACGTGATAAAGTGGCACTGAAGACAACCTTCATCAAAAATGTCAAATTCAAGATTATCAAAATAAGGACAGGTTTTCAGTATATTGGATAGGCTACTTTTACTGCAGCGAAAACCCAAACTGGGCCGCATAAAACCTTCGACTGGGCCACATGCAGCCCGTGGGCCGCGGGTTGGACATGCTGTAGCTGCCGTAGACCGTGTTTCATAATAAAATATCCAATTTCACTCTTCCTAGCTTTTTTTAACAAGATCGGAAAGATTTTGAACGGGTATGCGACCCTGCATAACTGCAGGTCATCACCATAGGACGGGTAGCACGAGGGAAAATGTCTTTCAACAAATTTCATTAGTTAAGTTGAATAAGCAACGATCGGGAAATTACATTACACCATTTGAGTAAATCAAGGCAGCTGCTGGAAGGCTGAAATCAGCTTCGATACGAAAGATTGCTTCAATACTGCCTGGGTTAATTACGCCGAATTCATCACATTGAAGATGGACCCTTCTCGTTTGAATGAGATTAGAACATAGCCTTCTGTTTGGAATGAAATTAGGACGCAGCACAAATCTAATTTCAAAACTTAGTGAGAGTAATAACTCTAATGCAATCGTTTTTGTTACTCAAGTAACTTTGGCCAAAGCATAAATGACACAAACAATCGAATATTTTTGGAGCAAGTACAAGCGAAACAAATGTCTACGAATAAGTAATCGATAGTTTTTCTTCCTACCGATCCGGAAAACTGTCTCTTTGAGATCCCTACGTTCCAGGTGGCAAGTATTGCTGCCCTCTCAAAACTGTCCTAAAAGGGTGACTTAAAGTTACAATGAAAAACCGCTGATCCATCGCAAATACTGCAGGAGGGATTAGTAACATTAAAGGATCGCATCAGCAAACCCAATCAAATTGATTTTATTGTAACGAATGTTTGTTTCTCAGCATTTCCTGAATGTTTGAGTAACGCTATCAGCGTTGATAAATACTCCATAAATTTACAATAATAACATAAAATTTGTATTACGTTCGCGAGGTCGAGGTCAACGTTGCCCAACAACATCGCAATCTGGTTCCAATTAGATAAAGCGATCAAAATCATCCTAAACCTCAAACGTTTGTTAATCTGTAAGCTTGTTCGAAGGTAACATATACGCAGCATCAAAATCTCGAGCACAGCCCTTTCGAAACCTCCACTGAACAACGCGCAGACGTCCACCGTGTTAAATCATGTCGTACGCAGCACTCCGGTCAGTTATTCAATCGATTGGCATCGCCATCAACGCTCCAGAAATCTCGCTCGAGATGTGCATCTGCCACACAAAATCAACTGACGATGCTGCTGGCCTTATCTATAGGCGACACCACACATATCTTTTCAGACTATCACTGCGCTGCTATAAAAAAGTTTTGTTAGCGATTGCGGGGCCAAGATGTTTTTGGTCACTAGTGCAAAAATGCGCCGAGCTTATCTCATTTCTGAAATTCTTAATCGCCGGTCAAACAAAGAATGTTCAATATTTACCCATTCAGGAGATAGCAAAATTCCAGGTATTTTCTTGGTTCTTCAACCCCTCTACTTTTTTTACATTACCCGCTTTTGTTTACTCTTGTTTCCAATGTCCTTGCCGCACTTAAAGTTACGACACAATAATGGATATGGCAAGTTTACACAACACGCGGATGAAGAAACGAATGGCGTCAATCTACAACATTTGTCAGAATCACTACCAAGCAAAAATCCACGAAACCATCACTGGCAAACCAAAAATAGGAAAAAACAAATTGTTTAAAAATGTAATGGAACTGCACAAATGGCTTACACTAATGCGTAAATAACATTCTTTAACAAAATAGTATTGGACTGGTACACTTCGTAACGACTTAATATTTGCCCAACCAGGAAGCTGTATTCCTCGCTCATTAGCATTTGCATTACGCAACAAACTAAGTTGTTTTCGTATCGTTTTCGTATCAGCAGATGCTTTGCTCCGGCTCGTCCCAAGTTCTACCGCGACCAGAAAAACATTTCCTCCGAAAACGAGATTAAGACTGCCTGTACAAGCGTTTCAAGGGGCTGCCCATGACAAACTGCGTCGGAAATTTCCGGTGTATCATGTAGCGTCACAGCACATATCAGTGCCTCGACCTGATTTTAACGAAAGGCGCGCTCAACAGGGCGCCGTTGCGCCACATGTGGCCCAACTGCGCCACTGAGCAGCCAGGCTGTTGTTCGCGCCAACGTTCGAACACTGCAAGACTACGGCAGCCTGTTCTACGAGATTGCTGCCTGATCAAGACACAGCCGCATGCTCAACTTCAGTTCCTGGAAGCATGCCACAAAAAAACAGAAAATCGTTATCAGACTTGGTCGAATGCAACAAAGAAAGATTAGAATGTCCGAACATCATTTGTTTCATTGTGTTGAACGAAACCAAGTGGTAGTGCAATGAAAATACAAAGCGATCCTAATTTTACAGCAACAAGCAGTGACACACAAGAACTTCTGTTCGATCAAAATCAGAAGATACTGTCAATGAAATGTCGTGTACAGTCAACAGTGGAAACGACAAACTATGCACCGGGGAATAAAGAAAATACAACGCCGCCGAAGCACTAAAAGTCACGGATTTTTTTGCTCAAAGTCACCAAAACAGGGGCCCGTTTTGCAAATTCCAAAAACTCGTAAGAAAAACTAGTAGAGATCCATGGTGTTTGATAAACAAAACAATCATCCCAACGCGGAAAAGGTTTCGTAAGGTTGACTGTATAGACAGCGACTGTCGATAGAAGTCCGTTGGTTGCGCTTGACTTGTACGACCCACGGTGAAGAGCAGTTTAATGAGGCATGATGCAACAACCATGGCCAAAAACACAAACAAACGTTTGGTCTTTATCACTGGACTAGTCAGGTAACAGCAACGTGAGAATACTGGTAGTCTTGAGGAACCTATCACTGAACGTATCTTAAATAGGTATCCAACCTATGGACCCACGCAATGATCAGTTCCTGGATTTTTTCGTTTTTCCGTTGAGAAGATCATGCTACTAGTCTGTCATCCTACCGATACCAGATATAGTATATTACCGAAAAACAGTGGTGCTCAAACTTTTTGGCTCGTGGGCCACATTTGTCTTTCAGAAACCCTTCGCGGGCCACAAGAATTGATAATCTCAATAAAAATTCTCTAAAAAATTATCTTAAACGATTAAAGTGTTAAGTTTTCTTTCCAATGAAAATTGCTTCGCGGGCCACTCCAGAGGGCCTTGCGGGCCAAAACGTGGCCCGCGGGTCACGGTTCGAGCACCACTGCCGTAAACCAAGCACATGTGGCCAGACGCCCGGCTTACCACTAACAAACCAAATAAACGTCAGCAATCGTGCATTTGGTGACTGACAGCACAAATGCTTCGAAAAGCCAACATTGTCACCACGCCAGGAAGAATGAAAGCGCAGCGCAACTAAGCAGGGCCCTCACAAAGACAACTCCAAAAATTCCAAAAACAGTACCAAAAAATCCTTATTTTGCATAAGAATATCCCTAAACCTGTGGTGGTGCAGGATAAAATCGGAGCGTCATAATAAGTGTTAAAAATAGAACCTAATATGATTTGCAAAATAAATTGAAATGATTAATTTTACACATTTTCAAACTTTTCCAAAAATCCCTAAAAGATCCCCAAATCCTTAAAAAATCCCTAAAAAGGGTCAAAGTCCCAATCTAGAGACAAAATCCCTAAAAGTGAGAGCACTGCAACTGAGCTATGTCGTCTCAAAGCAGGTGGGAGGACAGAACATTTGTCACAATTTTCGTTCCGTCCCGGATAGCTGACATGATTTTGACGCATTGTGTAGTTCTTGCAGCGCAGTGCTCATTGACCTATCACAACGCAAGGTGTTTGTTGCATTCTCTGTTTTACATCATCTGCCTCGTGCTTACGCTTTTTAAGTCGGTGGATTAGCCTGCCCTCAATCTCAACACCAGCCAATGTTATAGGATTCTAAAGCCTTGTGTGACTTGGCATGCTTTACCTAAAACTTTACTACGAGCCACTTGGCATTGAGCAACATCCAAAATCGAGTTTCCGTTGAATAGGTATACACTGACGCGAATTCGCAAGATCACGAAACGCCTGCAGTACGTTAATATTTTCAGAATGTACGAAAAACTTGTGTTTCCCGTAACCGCGAGTTTCAAATCACCAAAAGGTGACAATAATCGTTATAGAAACACATGGCTTCGAACACAAGGAACCAAGCAAAAATGATTGTAACCGCCCAATGTGACTGTAGGCACGCTTACCTTGGTCATTGTGACGTTGTTCGATTTGCTTCTCCACAGCATTCCAGTGGCGCCAATTGATTCACGGCAAGAGATAGCTATTAAACCGAGCCTATCATTGCCTCAGGGCTCAGGCCCTTCGCTACTCGAAAGCTTTGAGCTGAATGATAAACATTTCAAATACACCACTACCAAAAATCCATCATTACAACCTGTGGTTTCGTTAGTCTGCAGAACCATTGCGTTCCGCAATCAACTAGAGAGGCTCGGCAATGTCTGATCGGTTTTGATTTCGCAATCTCCTAGTAATTTTCAGAGCTTGTGAACAATGCCGCTTTTACTTAACAGCGTTTCCATTTAACTGATGAAATATCACAGAACGCCATTACCGTTGAAACATCACTGCTGTCCGAGCAAATTTCGCGCCAACGCAAGCTACACGCAGTGCTCCTCAACTGAAACAGTATCTGACCCAGTCATGTCGCATCCATCACGCTAATTGAGCTGCCTCAATTTTTCTCAGAAAACTGGATACAGTAATCCCAACAGCAACAAACTTGATCTTGAAGTCGAAGTCGCTGAGCTAAGGCGCTTCGGCGATAAATTACGGTACTTGACCCAAACGCCCGGCTTGAGTGAACATGCCTGCTGACCGCTGCCCTGTTATAGAAACATGGCACGCAGTCTTTAAAAACTGACAGTGTCAACGAAGGCAATAAATTATGTCAAAAGCCCTAAATCCTGGAAAACTCTGAGCCTAAGAATATGCATCCTTCCTGCAACGTCCAGCAGTAAACATACCTAGTCCGCGGCAACACCGTCGCCTTGAAGTAGGCGGCTTACTCTTAGCCTGCCACTGATATATGTCAAGTGCTTCGGCGCAAACCAACCGTCCGCCAGCTCTGTGATAACAAACTAGTCGCGCGACCCAAGAAAGTTATTCGCGAAAAACAGTCCCTGAAAAGCCGAGATTGTCGATAAAAGTCCTTATTTTTCGCAGCAGACTACGCGCGTTCCTGACCGCGAAACTTTGACGCACCGTGGGTTGGCGTTGGGCGCTCCATATATGGGGAGTGCCGAGCATCTCGCGTTCTATTTGAAATTACCCTCTCCCACCTGCGTCACAATGCGACAGCATAACACGCTTCGAGCGCAGTCGCATTCCACAAGTCCGCTACATCGCAGTGGACGAAATCGCACGTGACTTTGAAAACCTCTTCCCCGATAAGTTCGCCTGGGCAGCAGCACCGGAGCGATCGCGGCGCAGGCAACATCCCCGGCGCAACTGAGTCAGCTCTAGCTGCCCGGGCTGTTTTTAAGATTCAAGATTTCCTAAAATCATCAGCAGCGGTCAAATGAAAGGCCATCACTCTGGTAATCACAGGTTGATTAAAGGTTTGGCAACAGCGCAGCCAACGTTTTGCAATGTTTTTCTGCCCATTACGAGTGCTTTGCAACGAAGTCGCGGCTATGACAGTAATTACGACGTAGCGCAAGACGATCGGCAATGGCTTTCAAGTAGCGGTGCGGGTGAGTATGAAAAATCTTGAATTTTCAACTAACCGTTCTTTTCAATATCTGCCAGTTTCAGTCTTGGTGTCGCCAGAAAATTAGTTTTCAAGTTAAAACAATTTTATAATCAGGAGTTTTTCAATAACAAGTATGGAAATGCGGAGCGCTTGGCTTAACAAATTAAATGGCACTCGGCGTTTTTCTAAGCTCACTGTAACTTTGCTTTGATAAATAATGCGTTTCCAGCGAAATCAGAAATCTTCAATTATCGTAAACCTCTTTGCCAAATAGTGATGGATAAATAAACAGCAAATAACATTTCACAAGCTTTGAGCGACATTGATGCTGTAGCAAAGACACGCGACNAACAGTCCGTGTCGTTTGTCAGAAGATAAACTGGCAAACAGCATTTTCTGTAGTTAAACTGGCAAACAGATTTTCTTTGAAACGTTGCGAAGACATTTGTTTAAATTTGTGCCCTACTTCAAATTGACCAATTTAATTTTTTTTATTTCTCTTTTGCAAGTTTTTTCTATCAAAATAAAGCGGCGCAGAAAACTGGACCTACAAGCTGCAACAAATCCACACTTACCAAACTTTGCTCAAAATAACTTATGATGAATACAGACAATCATGCTAGATGTCCCAAGTACTTGGAAATCTTCGTCATTAGCACCCCAAAATGTCACGACACGAAACGGAAATAGAGCGTTGTCAACGCGCTTAGCAGCGGTCCCGTTGATGCGGTGTCTTTCAAGTCCGGGACCAAGCCCCAGGTCGCCAGACGCCGGACAGACGAGCGGCGGAAATTGCCGAAAAAATTAGTGCGTTTTCACAGCGAAAGGTCGATAGGTCTGTCAACAGTGATGTTGGGCGCGGCTGAAAGTCGCGAGGGGATTGACAGGGCCGCGAAAACATTGACCTCCAGGCTTTCGTAAGGATACGCGCAGTGTGCGAGTTTGAGTTAACCTACGGTCGGTCATTATGCCGGCTAAGTTCACGGAAGCATCAAAGTAAACACATCTCACTACAGGGGAATTCCCAGGTACGGTAGACTCACTGTGCCGCTTGCCGCCTTATTATGGACTGTAGTAATTTTTGTGATGGGGCAAGATTCATTAACTACTGTACACTGTCCCGCTTACAAAAATGCAGAGAAGTATCTGCAATGCATGGTTTGAAACCTAAGCCTAATGGATGAAATGGACGCAGATTTGTAAAAAAAGCATTCTCTGCAAAAATAATTATTTGGTGTTTACAAACGCAGGCACACCACAGTGAAACACTGACTCTCACTGCCATGTTGTCAGGGGTCAACTGGTTAATAAACTTAAACTGCAGAAGTTACTGTTACTTGGATACCCCAACCAACAGCACAACACAAAAATGCGTGTTTTCGTTTGTCTCAATGTCGTTTCACGGCTTGCTGATATTTCACGCGCTCACCACAACACGCCATACTATTTCGGACGCTAAGGGGACCACAGCGCAAGACAGCAGCACCCAAGGGGCAACCACTTTCCCGTAGTGATGATTCATTTCGGGCAAAGCGCCACCAACCGCGCCGCCCCGACCGGAACTACAATAGCAAACTGATGTGGTTGAAGAGAAAGGGCCGGCGGCACAATTTGATTTACCTCGCGCGATCAAATGGCCTACTTATGCGCAACCGGCACAAGTCAACAAGCCAACCAGTAAGCAAACAAGCCGAGCTTGTAGCTGGAGCCTGAGGTTCAAGACACGACAGCAGCCGAACTCGAGAGGTCCAAGTGGCTGCGGTTCAACATCAAAAAGAACGGACAATGGGCGCCAATCCCGACACGCGAGCGCAGCCCAATCTTCATGCTCTTAAAATAATGACTCGCCGGGTGTTGTTCCGCACTCAACAATAACGAAGCTGAAGAAGTGAAGAGCTCGCCAAACCGAGTTATTCGGTGGGCGCAGCTTTTGTTAGGATCAATAGCTCACTGGACATTGTTCTTTACATCACCACCTGAAATGTTCAATATGACGTCAAAAAAAGCAATTTAAATTTTAAAGAGCTTTGCACGTGATGATCATAATAACTAGGGTCAAGAGATGACGAATGCATTGCCAGACTGTCATTTCGTGGAGGGGGCAGCTTGGACAGAAGTGCATTTTGCTTACAATCAAACCATAAGTTAAGCTTATGCTTTTTTGTATCGACATCAAACAAATCTGTTTTTTCGAGCTCATAGTTTTGCTGAACATGAAAAAGCGATCGTTTCCAATACGCGTGAATTTCTGCATTGTATTTTACGAAGCATTGTCGTTTTACTACGTTCAGTTCAACTTTGAGTTTGAAAACATATTCAAACATTCTAACAAACAGTTTGAAGATGTTGTGCAAGAACGTAACAATGCGTAAAATCGTAACAATGCGCATGATTACGAAACATTACCCACACAATTTAACCACTTTTTTATATTATTCCCTAAGATTTTTTCATATTCCCCTCATCTTCCGTTAATCCAGCGTACCTGATCATAATCAGTTTAAAGTTCAAACAAAAAAGAAACGTAACACTACACCAGTGGATCCCAAACTTGTTCGAGCCGTCACCCAAATCAAGGTAGCGATTATGGCTTAATTACCCTCAATATTTCGCGGTGATCGCTCATAACATTGAACAACATTGTGGTTTTGGTTCCTCATTACCCCCTGAATAATCTCACATTACCCCTGGGGGGTAGTTTACCCCCAGTTTGGGAACCACTGCACAACACTATGTTTTGTTTAATTTCTGAGTCACTGGGATCAGCATCCATGAAGTAAACTTGGAGCAATACAAGTCAGCTTATGCTTCACCCAGGGCCTTCCAGCCTTTGTGATCGCGTGGAGTTGCAAAAATAGATTACTCAGCAAAGAAATAAAGTCCACGGATAGAAGTAAGTGACTGACCAACAGTAGTCGGTTCCTGCATCATCAATCCAAAGTTGGCGTGATATAAACATTTTCCTTGAGAACCTTGGGAGGTGAAAACTGAGACAAGTATGTACTTTCCACGATGGGTGTAAGCAAGGAATCGATCAGCAAATTTTTAATAGGAAATCGATTTCACGTAAAATTACGCATGCTATGATCAGGTACGCTGGATTAACGGAAGATTCTTGGTCATCCAAGAATTTAGACAACTATCGGGTTCATGGGTTTTCTTCTGCCAATGCTTATAAAGGTTCGGTCAGTCAGTTCGATTCAAAAATATGGTTGTTCTACAACGCAGCAATACAAACACAGCTGTTAAGAAATCACACGTGTCACGCCACTCATAAGTTTCATAGTTACTTTGAGAAAACACGAATTGAAGACAGGTGCAAAATACCAGACGTCCGCCTTTCCACCTACGTAGCCATACTATTTGTCCTGGCAGACTGTTGCCAGTGGAAACTTTTTCAGTGGATTTAAACATCAGGATCATCAAAGTCTGACAGTCTTAAACCAATTTATGACGTCACAAGGACCTTAAGGGCCTGCGTCACCAATCAAAATGTAAGCATAAGAGCAGCCTTGCTTTTAGTTGAACCCAACTGCTTGATCCACTGCTAAAGACTAGCACAAAATCAGGCGTAAAAAAAGAATGTGTTACGCTGTAATCTGTTGCCAAGAAATAAAATCACTTAACTCACTGTCAGGGGACCACACGATATTGAATAGAATGACTAAATGTCTCTGTTTGATACGTAGGTCCTTGCAATTGATATTAGTTAAGCAAGTGTGATGCTTTTAAGTATGAAAAATGTCAAAATAACTTCAGGGCCACTATAAGAAGCAAGTACCTTTCCTCTCTATAACTCGGCAAAACTGCGTTAAGGAAAACGCTCGTAATCTCACGATCGTATTTCGCACTCCGTAGCCTATGAACGGATGATCAAAATTCTTTTTTCTCTACCACATGCCAGTACCAATTTAAATTATGTGAACTGGTCAAGCGTATCTTGTTCCATCGCAACAATTTCTATGTGCATCAAGATCAATCATAATATCGGATTGGAAAGCCCACAGGGAGATGTGATGTATCAATTTCGTGCCGCAAGAGAAAAAAGAGGTGTGAACTTACCGATGCCTCTTGGTTCGTCTTGCTTGAGATGACAAGTTACATCCAATCCTGATCACTTACGACACATCATCACAACAGTTTACAACAAACACATTGGCTATGATATTGCACCAGGCCGTCTGGAAAGACGAAAAGGGTAAATGTTATACGACCCACTTAAGTAAAAACTTAAGCCGCAAGTTCAACAAACAAAACGACGAAAACAAACAAACAATCAAAATAAAACATTTCTCTCCCTGCAGATGTCTTTCGCAAATTTCGTACCTCGACCAAAATGAACAGTTGCGAAGCGAACGCATCTGAACACGAGGCGAAGGGCCTGCCTTCCGGGTTATCTCTGAAAAGCGAAACAGCGGCTGTGGAGCTCAATCCACTTGAGGTTCCACGCTAGTTCACGCTTCAGCGAACACACAACGATCGGGTCACTGGAATTCATCGAACCACTAATGAGCAGCTAAACTGACGAAGGACCTTTTGCGTGTCCAGGTCGCGGGGTGTGGCGAATAAAATCTATTTGGGGGTGTAGAAATTAAAGGCTTACTTAGATGTGACCGAGCTGGTTGCACGGCTTAATTTCTTGTGTGATCGACGTGATAAACGGTCAATTAGACGTACAGTTAATGAGCTTGATAACAACCACGGAGACGTTTAATCTGCTGCAGCTGCTTCCGATAGTAATACGAGGACGGTGCTTCGCAGTCTTTCTACCCAACCAAGTCTCTTTAGCGAAAGTGAATCCCATCCGGGTAAGAGAAAAGGATAAAGAAACACATATTTGTTTATGCCCGCATTTGGGAGTGTACTTTTACACAGAATAATATGACGACCGTGCGAAACTTCCACTACGGTCTTGATCTGTGGATGACGGGGTACATTTATGGTAAACAGACCAACGTTTTCAAAGCAAACAATAATTTCTCTCTAAAACCAGGAGCACATTTAGAAAAATTAAAAAGTGGACCATTGAAGAATAATTTCGAGAACATTTTTACGTACCGATTGTGTAACTTAACTGTTTCAGAAAATTCTATTTTTTTAATCATCACGCAACAGCAAAGCTAAAAAAAGTGTGCTGCCGAAGTTCAGTAGTTGAGGCCGACTGCGAAAGGCCTAGTTACATTTTGTCGAAGCTTTAATCCGTTTAATGATTACGGCCTTCAGTAACAACTGATACGAATTACACCCGAAAAAGTGTTACTATACTTGGTTTTTCTGGCAATAAGGCATGAAGAAGATTTGAGTGAGCCGGAGTGCAACAGGGCGACAATATAACCCTAAAATACAGTGATGGTTGTCCAGGTCAGTCTGCCCGCTAAGACAATTTTACACAGAGCAATATTTTAAGGCTGAGTTAGCAGAGTTCTGAATGAATTACAAACTTTGTGAATTATTAGAAGTATAAAATTTTATCAAAATACGAACAAAGTACACATTTAAGTCAAATAGCCTCTAAAAAGGCCATGCAATGTGACCGGAAGCGTTCTGCTTCTGCCCAAAAATGTTAATGATTTTTAACTTGTTAATCTGCAATGTTGCAAGTGTGCGAGGAGATTTCACTGCGCCGATTTTCTGGCGGTACTGTGCATTTGCGTAATTGCGCACCATAGAGGGAACATTGGTCCTGATTAACATAGCCTCCTGTACAACTTTGAATATCTTCACGTAATGTTTGAAATCCATGCACAAGCACGGGTTGCCAAAGCTGAACCATTTTTCTGAGTGCTCTCCCACAATACTGTACTGTCGACTAGGGTTACTACAAAATGCCCTCCGAGGATGCTAAAAAATGCAACAATGTCTTCCGTTTCCTTTCGAAACTTTTCTTGAATACAACCTACGGTTTTTCAGCGTGATTTTGAGTGGTTTACATTTTGTGTGGGGCTGTATTCAAGAAACTATAGGCAGGCGTGCTGATTTGAGTGCCTTGCTAAAAGTGTGTTCTCCTTTTAGGTGGTAAAAACACGGCAACCCTACTGTACACTGATCGTGCTGAAAGCACCTCTCTCGTTGGTTGGACCGCTGACATGCTGCCGCTTCTGTCACCTAATATAGTAGATCTTCACTAAACCTTAATGCAACTGTTCCAGCTTTCTCTCTTTAAGCAAGACAGTCTGCAATTCACATACAGTATGTCATTTCTGGACAGCAGTGGAAGGCATACAACCTTGTAGAATTACAACACACAATTTTGAAGACACGGACTAATATTCATCCGCACAGCTAGCAAGCCCTTCCTGCTGGGAGCAGAACTCGGAAGACATCTTGTGGGATTCCCACACTAACAATAAGGTTTTATCCGCACCGCGGTTAACAACTACAATACCAATCCAAGCCCGTGGGCGCATTTCGCACCACCGTGACGATTCTGCTCTGTCACTGTTTGATCATCATGGTGTGATTGTCAAGAAACAATTGGTTGAGATGAACAATGAGTCTGGAAACGTAAGAATGCTGACGATTAACGCGGTTTAGTTAGATTGGTGTTTCATGAACATAGGGAAAAGGTTCAACAAAACGCTTACTATTGATTTAACACAAACGTAGTTAGTTAGGTGGCAGTGTTTCCACATAAAATCCATCCAAACATTTTTGCACTTTGCTGTACCTCTTCTGAAGTGCAACAGAATCATCTACTCTAACCTCATGTACAATGCGGGATTAACCATTAGGCTACTAAAGCTATAGCCTTAGGTCCTGTAAAAATTTCGCTATCAACGCTTTTTATTTATTGTTTTTATTACAAGCAACTACCGAATGAGTTACATTTAATACACGTTTTTATGTTATGCTTACGTTATTTCGCAGTAAATCATTTCATTTTTTTCCTGTATGTACTTCTATTACTCTTTGTAGATTAGTTTGCAAAATTATAGGCTATTCTCAAGTAAACAGTCTTAGGCCTATTGTACCCTTAATCAGTCCCGTCGCCACAGGGGAGCTTTTGAGGGCTTAGCCCCCCAAACAAAGCTCCAAGACCCCCCAAATTGAAACATGGAACACTATAAATCAGTTGAATTTTTGTCAATTTTTAGAGTGTCAAGCCCCCCGCACAAACCCAAAGCCCCCTATTGAAAACTTTCTGGCGACGGTTCTGCCCTTAATCCGACCCTGCTCATGTAACACAAACAACCTGCAGCTGTACGTGGCCAAGCTAATACTGCGCAAAAAACGTAGTACAGATGATCAGCTTTCAAAAACTGGAGCTTCCAACTGATTGCGGATACTTCGCAGTCCCGTCGCCACGGGGATCTTTGGTGGGCTGAGACCTCCCAAACAAAGCTCCAAGCCCTCCCAAATTGAAACGTGAAACACTATAAATAAGTTGTGTTTTGGTTATTTTTATAATATCAAGCCCCCCAAACAAACGCAAAGCCCCCTATTGAAATCTTTCTGGCGACGGTTCTGATACTTCGTACGGTTTGTGCGTAAGTTTCTGAATATAAAACAGCTGTCCGCTTGGGAAACACCAGCCTGGGCAGAAAAATGTCAAAGCAATTGATCAGAAACTTTTGTTTGGAGTTTTGTCTCTATTTGATTCAAACTTGATTACAAACAGGTTTTCCAGTTCATCCGTTATTTTTCAGGACAGCATTCTGATATAACAAACGTTAAATTGCAGCTGTCCGTTCCAAGCTGTAAAATTAGCGCTGTGCACCACGTCTATGCACTAAGTTATAAAAGTCGCCGTTATCATTGCACATTCTCTTCTAGTGACTTGCAGCCACATTTAAAAGGCTCCGCGATATTACTGCATTTGTTACGTTACTGCATGCGCATGAAACTGGCGAATCTTTTCGATTAAGTCTTACTAAATCAGTGGTTTTCAACCTGGGGGTCGTTTGCCATTTTGCTTGTGATTGCGATAGCTTCTGATAAAAATACTCAAAATGTGCTTCTAAATTACTTCTAAATTTTATATTTCGTATATGGAACCACTTTTTGTCGTAGCCGAAATAATAGGAACACCTGGCAAAAATGATAGCCCACTTTTTCATTCAAAGTTGTTTTAAGTGTGATTATGACTATTACAGTACTGTTGCGTTTGGCAACGCACGAACAACGTTGTGACGTAAGAATGCGCTCTGTTTGATCTGAATGCGGTAGCTAACTTGGAAATTATTCTAGTTTTCGATGAGTTGTGCTGTGGTGTGATTTGAATACGGCACGGGTCTCTTTCACTGATGCTGCCATGTGCATGAATTTAACAAATGAGTCTTGTTCAACATAGCGATATCGAACGTTATTTTTTAGTCAGTCTCATTTTCTATTCTGCAAGCACAACTGCATTTCATATGCCTGACTGGAAAGTTTCGGAAAGGGGTCGTTAAGTTAAATCGGGTTGCAAAATGGGTCGCTGCATGAAAAAGGTTGAAAACCACTGTACTAGATGCCGATGGCGCCAGAACAGAGGGAGGCCAAGGGGCCTTGAGAGAACTTGAAGGCATCATTTAGAAGCGGACACAGAAAGTGTTGTGGTAAAAAGTCGCAACATAGCTTTTATTTATTTTTTTTAATATTACTTGCATTTCCTCATTGCGGTTTGTTTACCAGTTTTTTAATTTTTCGCATATGAAAACCGCATCAACGGCTTACCCTCAACTAACGTTTCTGAACCTGCTGCAAGTTTCAAATCATAACACAGCCCATTTCGGTGAGATCGTCGCCAAAAACGTAATTTGACAAGTCGTCGCATCTATAAAACTTTCACAGTGGAGAGAAGGGACGTAAAAACGTCATACAACAAAAGCTATTGTGTGAGATGTATTTTCATTTGTGTTGGCAACCTTGGCTTTTACAGTAAGCCACTCATACAAATGAAACATTTTTGAAATACTGAGGCGGTTGTTTAATGCTGGGTGGAATGCTTTGGCTTGCAGCTGTGATGTCACTTCAACTCTCAAAGCGCAAAATCGCGGCCATTAGCAGCGACTACGTCGTCGGCTAAAGGATCAGTAGCTTTTCACCACGGACCAGTCCTTCCTCGTGAAAAAACGCTAAATTTGCATTGCAGCCTATAGACCAACACCCACGTTTCTGTCTAACATCATGTCACAGATGGTATAATGCACTTACAATATCCGCGTTTTGCCACCAGGACCGCACCGTTTTCCATCATCGTGGGACTTTCCACATAATAAACATTTTTTCGTTTTAAAACCGTTGCTACGTAAAAACGTAAAAAATTACATATAAACCTACTGATAAGATACGCTAAATGTTAAGTTACTACGCGTTAGAGAAATTGATACCACTTCAAATATTCAACGCAGAAACACACACATGTTGAGAATGATATTGTTGCTTTTACATGTTCTGCATAATTTTGAGTTAAAAAAGAACAGCTTAACCATTGTGATATTTGAAGCTGCGTGCGCGACAAGCTGCAAAAAAACGTTTGACGTCTGCACAAAACTAACTTGCCTTGTTTAAAAAAGGGACACTTCCGCGCCCATTGTGAAAAGACAGAAAATGTTCCGCCACGCCCCGGGGTTCCGGTGTCCCAAAATGGTGCCTTCGATTTGTTATTAGCGCGAAATGGGTGGTCAGGTTTGAAGATGAGCAAATCCAAGTGTTAGAAGCAACTTGGCTACGAGACATACCAAGCCCCGGATAGACGTGGTTACGGCTGAGTAATAAATGCATAATTATAGGTGATCGCGCAAGTAGTCTAATATTCTCTCAACGAATTTCACAACTCGATTTCAATCGATAGTTTTATGACCCCCTCACATGGTTCAAATTGATAATCGGACGACCCTCTCATGTGGTGACTTGAAAGTTTGACCCAGGCGCGGATTAAGCCAGTAAGGTTAGGGGGAGGGATTTCAGTAATATTTGGTATAGTCAATTCTCATTACGGGTTCACTACTGTAAGGGAAGTGAAATATATTTAACAACACAGCTGTGACAAAACAATGGACGGCAAAATGGCCTTATATCGCGAATGCTGTTTTGTGAATTGTTCAAAATCATGGTGAATAAAGTTACTTTCGTAGGTTTTAGGGGGGGCGATCGCTCCCCAATGGATACGCCTCTGGTTTGACCTTGACTGCAATGAAGTGCTCAGAGTGTATACTTCTCACAGGCGATACTGTTCTATGCGTGAGTTGAGAGTAGTTGATTTGAAACCAGTTTTTTTTAAGGCGTTATAGGGACCCGATTCGGGTCCCTAGAATTTCAAATCGGGTCCCTAGAATCAGAGAAAATTATCATCGGGTCCCTAAAATCAGAGAAAATCGGGTCTCTAGAATCAGATAAATCGGGTCCCTACAGATCCATACCGGGTTCCTAACATTTTCCTTTAAAAAAAACCTGCTTGAAACTGTTACGTTTGCTGATTTAGGCGGCTTCTTTATACTTCAGAGCAACACCAAGTACTTTTTTGATACAGGCAGCATTGTGAAAGAACAAAATCAATGGCACTCACAGCATTTCTATTGCAGACTGGGAAAACAAATTTACGTACTTACTCGGTTCGGTGCATATACCCTTAAGTGTTTAGAAATTTATTTTTTCCTTGTGCAAAGTTGATTAGGCCCACTTTACACAGTTGTGGACACTCAAATACTCAAATACAGTGCCAATCGTCGTTTAATAAAAACATGCTAAGAAAATTAGGAAGGTATTATCAGCAAAAACGTCTCTTAGTTTTGCATTTACTGT
>JGI24159J19872_10000041_pt1 | contig 59899 bp, 25 predicted proteins | sample Ectturendosymbi4_FD_19872 | JGI IMG/M metagenome (IMG submission 19872) | reverse complement strand
GTACTCGCTTCCCCACATCCCGTGGTGAGCGTTAAAATCACCACAGAGAATAACTTTTGCAAAGTTGGATAAAAAATCAAGGGAGGTGGAGGTCAAGAGGCTGGAGGGGGTTGTAAATTTTAAAGATGGAACAACCGTGTACAGCAATACCTAGAACTTAAGATTGCTGCTGCCTGGAAGAGCGATATCAATTTTTGACAAATCTAAAGATGGCTTGACACAAACCATTAGGCCACCACTTTTCCTTTGGAAAGAGGCCGGTCTTTACGAATTACCTGATAGTGGGGGTTGGAAGACTGGTATTTTGGTGTCAGATGTGACTCTTGGATGCAGAGTGCATCAGGTAAGTCATCTAGTGCAGAAAGGTAGTTTTTAAATTCATGCCATTTTTTAAAGATTCAGCGGGGATTCCATTGCAGTATTGAAAAACCCATTGTTAACTAGAAAGAAGTTGTAACTGGTCGGCATCTACTGGTAGACTCATGCGGTCACCAGCTACCTTAGGGATAATTTGACATACGTCACTACTCTCGTTGTTGTCTTTTGCCAGCATGGTTTGTCTGATGATTTCCTCTAAAAAGGCGAGGAAGGTCACTGGGTTGCCAAACAAGAGGCTGGAAAAATCAAGTTGTTCAGTAATGATCATCTTGTCTTGATCCGGTGGGACACCAGCGGCATACGGAAATGGAGCGGCACCAACAATAGGTCTTTCGTGTGTACGATCTACTCCTACTGTCTTTTTCGGAAGAGGGGGAAAAGCGGATTGTGAAACCATATTCGGAACAGGAGGACTTCTGGCAATTTTATGTGCTTTACAGGCATCAGCATAGAACAGTTTCACCTCTGTTTTTAGTTTAAGGATTTCAGTTTCCCGTTTGTATCTTGGGCAGATTTTATCATTCGCCGAGTGACCGCCTCCACAGTTGGGACATTTTGGAGCAGCAGCGCTGCACTCGCTATACTTATGTTCACCATCGCAAATTGAATAGCGCTGTTTACCTCAGCAATGGCCAGCTACATGCCCATAGCGGTTACACTTAAAACACCGTAATGGTCTCGGAACATACTGTTTCACGCAGAAAAACAAGTATCCAATTTTCACCTCACCAGGGAGGACAGCAGTATCAAACTGCAGAAAAACAGATTTAGAATCCTTCAACTCAGAAGAATCACTACTTTTGAAAAGAAAACGTTTCTAAAACCTACAAAAGTAACTCTTTTCACCATGATTTTATACATTTCAGAAAACAGCATTCGCGATATAAGGCCATTTTGCCGTCCATTGTTTTGTCATAGCAGTGTTGTGACTTGTACAGTATACTTCATCTCTCTTACAGTAGTGAACCCATAATGAGACTTGACAGCCAAACATTACTGAAATCGCTCCCCCTCTAAACTTACTGGCTGGATCCGCCCCTGCTAGTAGTGAATCTTTTCATGGCGGTTCCTTCAGCGAATTTCATATAAGGGCAAACTGTTGCACGTGCCTTAACAACACTCATAATATTTCCGTTTTCTCTCTGCCTTTGTTTAGTCATACTTTGCATCTTCTGTCGCCCTAATTAAGCGTGATCTGTATGAGCATATCTTTTGGTAATTAACCGTATAACCCGCATAAGTGGGTTCGTTTTCTGCACTACTACCGCATGCTAGTGCAGGCAGAATGCAGGAAAATCACAGAAATGGACAGAGCGGCAGTGACATTGTAGAGACTAGCAAACCTTTCACAATCACGCGAGCTGCATTGAACAGACAAGTTATTTTGTCAGGGGCTGTACCTGGCTCTAGCAAGGGACAGCGAATCAACCGGGAAGTCATCCCTCAGCCAGTCTTGTGGTCCAGAAGGTAGTGAGAAATTTGTTGAAGAGTTTCGGGTGAGCTAGAAAATGTTTGTTGCAAAATTAAAGTGAATGTAGCACGCAAGAAATTATTATTTGTGTTGTGGTAATTACACAGGCAATACTACCCTGGAAAAGCAAATACTATCAAACTGTAGCCTACGGAAAGATGTGCACTGCAGAAATTGATATACAACATGCAAAGTTGTTACATGTAACCACATGTAAAATTGGAATTTTACCAATGCACTATTTTTTAGAGTTCACGAAAACGCCTCCGTTCACATTAAAAACTGCAGTTGTTTTTCATTTAAAGCAGGTTGTTTGCTAATGTTTAGCATAGGGATATAGACCATGTTCACAAAGCGTACGTTTATATACCATTTGAAACATTTTCAAACTAACTATTCTGGGAGCTTCATGAAAATGTAAAGAACATAACATGAAAATAAATGCGCTGTCAAAAACGCGTCCTTTTGAAAAAGGTTATTCGAGAATCCAGTGCAATATGCGCTTACGAATGCAGCCTAGATCTGTCACTGATGACAAAATGGCCAGTACTTTTACAAAACGCATCTGGCAACCCTACTGCGCAGAAATCTGAGTGAGAATTATATTCCTCACTGTCTAATTGCCTGAGTCTTTTGGGGTTTAGAGTTAGTGCGTGCTTCGTTTATAGCAAGACAGTCATAAATCAACGCAGGGTTGAAAAGTCACCTTTTGAGGATCAGTCAGAAGAAAATTAAGTGCGAATATTAAAATGAACGACTTTGTTGGAAATGTTCTGCAAAATAAGTTTTCCGCCTGCTGTTACATCTTTCTATCAGATTCACACCCGAAACGCCGATGCACAGTTTACACCTATCTGCGGCGCTGCTATGCTACTTCAGGTGCAACTGGTGCCGAAACCTCGCTGCTGTTAACTGCATGCTACATTGAATAGTCCTCACCCTGCTCACGCTGCAGATGGGCATTACACTCGTAATAGTAGTTGCATAATATTGTTATTATGTTTGCACCACAATTAGAAAATGTCCACAAGCTTCCACAAAAACGGATTAGTCGGTAGTCACCGATCCGTTGGCAGATGGCTTATTTTTATGTGTTTTGTAGTAGGCCTAAGGATATTTTGACGAAACTAGTTGGCTATCAACAACGTACTTGTCTCTGTGTCAAGATGAAATTCGTGGTTGGAACCATTTCACTTTTATGTGAATTGTTCTTTAGTGGAGCTGTTTTCGTTTATGTGAGGTCGGCACAATCGTGTGCGGAAAATATTCTTTCCATTTCACATGTGCAGCGCTGTGGAAGTTGCATGGTTAGCACACATACGTGATTACATCTACAGTGGTGTTTAGGTGTCTCTAGTGAATAATAACGCGAGTTCATATTGAACTATATTCACAAGCCTATGTTGGGTTTGATAGGGTTAATCATAGCAACTTAATCTTCAAAACAACTAAAAATCACCATGCAAGATAGACATTCATATTGGCCCCCCTACACTTCCCTTGGCCCCGCAGTGGCTCCCCGACTTTTTAAGTGCTAGAATCGCCACTGTGCGTATTTACTACAGCGAAAACCTAAACTGGGCCGCACAAAACCTTCGACTGAGCCGCATGCGGCCCGCGGGCCGCGGGTTGGACATAGCTGACTTCGACGACAAGTGTCCTATTTTTTTTGGCCAAAATGTTTGATTTTACGTGAATAACACTATTTTGTTTGGAAAAACGCCTCTCGAAACACAAAATGACTATATTTTCTAAATATTTGGGGGGGGCACGGCCCCTTTGCCCCCCTGGCTACGCCTATGGTTCAACGCAAGTTTATGGTGATGATGAAGAAGAATCTACAGCCATAGAAGAAGTTAAGTTTCAAATCAAGCTGTTCCAAATCATCTTGGCCTTTTTGCTAAAAACAGAGAATTTTCCTGAAGTATGCATCAGCGTGGGATCTGACCATTTTCGAAACTTGGCAAATTATTACCCATAAACAAAACGAAAATATTCTGGAGTGAGTCACTTACTTAATCCTAGTGCCTTCACACAAGTTTTACCAAGTGGAGAGGCAGTCAGCCGTACTGGCTTGTTTATTCCCCAGCCAAGACTTGGTGTTTTCTGTTTCCTTTGTTTTTGTTCTCATCAGATAGAAGTATAAAGCTGTACCTCACATGAGACTGACTGGAAGAATATAACTCAAAATTTGCAAGCTCGTGGAACAAGCACCAAACGTATTGACTCAGTTTTGACTGTTGCTCATCGCTCTGCTGCTGGTCGAATTGATGTTGAAGTGCACAAAAGCATGACTGAGCAGCGAAAGTACTGGAAAAATGTGCTTACACGTTGTGTTGCAACGATTACCTATCTTTGTGGGCGAAGCCTACCATTTCGCAGGATTGCTGACGTGTCTTCACCAAAAAACGCCAGACCTAGATAGCAGTCATAAAGCATACACATATAAAAAATGCATAACCAAATACGAAAAAGATATTAAAACACGTCAGAAAAATTGATGTAATACAATTCCAATCTTCAGAATCATTTCCTTTCCCCGTGATTAAGCTGACGCACATTTGTTTCTTATTAAATACATCGAGAATTTTTAGGGCAACAGTAAAATCTTTGTAATATTCTTTGCCAGCCGATTTATATTCTTTGCCAGCCGATTGACCTAGAGAGCTTTTCAAACCCTCTACGGATTCGGCAAGTCTTCTGCTTTAGAAAAATTTTTCGTTTTGGATTTGGTGTTCTCTGTGGATGACGTCACAATGGGGGCATGTTTTCGCCATTTTGGCCAAGTATACCTGACCCTTGGCGCCAACCCATTGAGCCATTTTTGGCTCAAATTTTTTTTGGAATCTAGGCTATAATCCGCGTCTGTAGAGCTTTGATGGGCTTTCTGGCATATCTAGACCCGTGATTATGGCTAAAATCCCCTTTTTTTGACAAAAATGAAAAAGTTCCTCTAAAGTATGATTTGCCCTTTCAGGCCAAATTTTAGCCAGTCATAATGCGACAGCAGGGTTGTCGCAAAGGGGGAGGTCTTATTCATCGTATTAAAAAAAATTAAGTTTTGGGTTTGGAGATTTTGGTCAATGACGTCATGATTGAGGGAGGTTTTGCTTTTTTTGATGACAGCATCGCCGATGTAATGAGCCGATATTGTGGCTCAAAATTTTATTGGATTCTGGGCTATAATACGAGTCTTTATAGCCTTTGATCAACTTTTTAACTTTCTGGTGCCAAAGTTATGGCCAAAAAAACAAATTCTTTAGAAATACCTGGGATATTTAGGGAAATCCCGGGGATTTCCCTAATTAATATTCGGTTATTTTGCCATAACGTTTGAACCAGGAACGCTTCGAAGTCAATCAAACCCTCAAAAGCAGTGGTTCTTAACCTTTTCTCCACCGCGCTCCTTCAGTATTTTTCCTATGTTTCACGCCCCCTGACTATAAATAAGTTGTAAAAACGAATTTATTTCTTGGTAAATTTCTTCAATCTTTTTAATTTTAAGGTTTTGTAACAGACACGAAGTCCATAAAGTACAAACACAGATTCTGCATAATGAAGATTGATAAAAACAGACACAACAACAATTAATGGCGCGTTTGGAGATAGAACAACAGGGTTAGGGACACTTTCTTAACACTATTGTTCACTAACGCGTAACACTTGGTACAACACTACATCCAGAGTAGGACACTGAGTTTAACCCTGGTCAAGGTCAGGTAAAGTACGAAAATATTGTGGCATGCACACGTCCTCAAACAAACACTGACGTTTGAGCACTCAGTCGCAAAGTAAAATGCAGTTGTAGTGTTCAAAGAATATGGACGAATATAAACAATCTGACTGCATCAAAGCGTGTAACCATACGTTGTTAGACTTTTTGCATCGTTCAAGAAGGAGGTAGATATTTTTTAACTATGAGGCCTCAAAGGTAGGAATGTTGCATTGAACCAGATGACGACTAACACTCGCTCGCCACGGCTTGTTTTTCAAAACCTGCACCTAAAATTATAGGCCACCGATCACTTGACAATTTTTGGCCAATAATTGGTGCAACATTGATTTGCAGCATTAGATGCAAAAATTGCCCAAGATTTGCCGGTACTCATACAGTACATATGCGTGTTCCCACTCTAGTCCGCATGCTTCATGTGCTGCAGTTGCTTGTTTTGGACTAGCTATGTCCAACCGAAATTGCTCACGGAGCCGAAAATTGTCACTATCTTAAACAGGGTCGCACATTTATGACATATTAATGAGGGTCACGCATTGAATAACTTACTTTGATCTAAGCAAACAAAATTTTGTTCAAGCTAACGTACTGAAATCGTTCGAATCCTAACTGCGATGATAACGACCGTTTGGCACCTTTAACCACTCCGTAAGTGTGATTTCATACTCACAGGCAAAGGCAATTTAGTGCCTGTGGAACAAGGGTAGAAATCATAAACTAGTAAAAAGTTTTGCCCACGGTGTCAGTGGACACATGGAAATCTCCCAGCACGTGGTAAAGACGTGATAATGTGACACTGAGGATTACCTGCATCAAAATGTCAAATTTAAGATTATCAAGATAAGGAGAGCTTGTATGTCGGCCAGTGTTTTTCAACCGGGATTCCGCGAGTGGCTGTCAGGGGTTCCGCCGAAACAGACCGAATTTGCCTGGGACAAAATTCGCAACCGCAGTTCTGTGTTGTAGGAATATAGACACTTGGATCATTGCATAGGGTTCCATGAACAACGCAAACATTTGTGGAAGATTCGGCTGCAGCAAAAAGGTTGAAAAACACTGATTTAGGCTATACTTATACTACAGCCAAAACCTAAACTGGGCCTTATGCGGGACGCGGGTTGGACATAGCTGTTTTAGACTTATGCGAACTTTTGTAAATTCTTTGTTTGTTCTATTCAGCCAACACTTACTCCACGCCGCTTTGTGTAAATGAAAGACACGGTTCCGAGTAAGCAGCTGAGTGTCGCCATTGGGATGGGCATAAAGCAAAGTTACTATCTATTTTTGACCGAGAAGTCAACATCGTGCGGTGGCCTGTAGCTGCCAAGCCGCATGCAAAAACTTAGTCTCAAATTCTAGAAGAGTGTGGCTCAAGTGCAGTTGAATCGTCATAAATATACATCGACGCATCACATAAGAACACGTCGGGAGTACTGTAGAAAGTTAGTGTCATGCAGGGGTACGGCCACATTGCAGAATGCCACGTTTGAAAGGGACACATTCCCGTTCAAAACTTTCCATGTTGTAGAGCATGTAAGGGCTCGCGCCTCCCTGGAAATTACTTGACGCCCCCTGGGGGTACGTCCACCCGGTTAAGAACCACTGCTCTAAAGGCTCGTATTTTAGCCTTGAATCCAATAGAATCCAATATAATTTTGAGCTACGAAATCTGCTCGATTGGTCCAGTCCGACAGGATGTTGACGTCATCCAAATGTAGACAAAATGTCGTAAAAATTCTCTAGATATGTAAACATCAACAAAAAGCCGGATATCCAAATGTAAATATTTGTGTTTCAATTCTAAACAACAAGACCTTCTGTGTCTTTAGAAGGTTTGAACAGCTCTCTAGCTCATTATGCTGGCGAGTTATGGTCAGTTATGGCCGTGGGCATAATATACCCAGGGTCAGGGTTTGCGGGAAAATAATTTTTACCAATGTTTGGTTTTGGGACCATAATTTTGGCTCCAGATATGCTATCAAGACAATCAAGGGCTCTAAAGACTCCATGATAACCTAGATTCCAAAACAAAATTGGGCCAAAAAATGACCCGTTGGGTTAGCGCCAAGAGCCAGGTAACCTCAGTCATAAAATCGCGAAGACATGCCACATTATGACGACGTCAACCACAGAGAACCCCAAACCCAAAACGAAAAATTATTTTCAAAGTACACTAGAAGACTTACCGAATCCGTAAAGGGTTTGAATAGCTCTTTAGCTCAATCGACTGGCGAGTTACGGGGTTGCAAAAAGTTGCAAACTCTGGTCACAAAAGTGGCCGTTGTTGGCCTTAAAGGGTTAAAAAAAGGCAGAAGTTCAAAATCAGGCTTCAAAAAAGCCAAATTGGCAACCCCTGCCATTTCGGAGCATTTGCAGTAATGAGATTTTTGGCTCTGGGAACAATGGCAATTATTTGGGAATATTGGAGTTGATAAGTCAATTTGATCCTTCATTTCTATCTCAGCATATTCGTCAATATGCAAACCGCGGACGTGGTCATTCATCTCACCTCTCAAAAACGATTTGTGATGAAATTGTCACAATGATGGGACAGAAAGTGCTTGATGTTATCAAGCAGGTGATTGTGAAGTCAAATTGTTTCTCCATTTCAGTTAACTCTGCACCAGATATTACTCGTACTGACTAGCTTACAATCACTATTCGTCATGCCAGTGTGACAAATTATGAAACAATGGAACGTGTTCTCACATTTATTACAATTTCCAGTTGAAAACCCTTCAGTACTTATCAGAACCTACATAGATTTCAACAATTGCTGTGGACAGGCATATGACAATGCCAGCAGAATGTCTGGTAAATGCAGCCAAGGCGTCCGCAGGGGGAAACAGGCATTTGCCCCCTCCCAGCAAAATGGGCTCTGGATCCAAAATTTTTCGAAAACATTTACCGGTATGACACTCACACTGCACATGAGCTAGGTTCACTGTTCGGGTGCCATGCAGCTTGCAGTTCACTAATGTACACTCCTTTGCCTGGTAAGGCAGGCTGCAAAACTTGCGAGCAAATTGATCTGCTGTTGGTCTTTATTAAGGGTTTTTATTGTTATTACGTAGCAATAACATGACAACGAATATTTAAAGGTCCAATTCAAGTTAAGGGAGTAGGCGTTTCGCCGCGCGTGACTGTTGAAAAGGGTTGCCAGCATGGGCGTCGGAAGGATTTTTTCCAAGGGGGGGAAATAGTGGATTTTTCCAAAGGTAGCTTTAAAGATACATCTGTGGACGGGCAAAAGTGGTGAAAGTTCATTTTTCTTTCTCGAAACTAAGAAAACCACCTTTTTTGCTAAAAATGTCACAGAAAAATGTAAAATTTCAAAATATATTTCTCCCCTGACACCCCTTGCGACGCCCATGGCTGCCAGATTGGCCGTTTTTCGGGATTTGGCTGTTTTTTGGCATGGTTGTTTGCCCGAAAATTTTTCTGTTGGCCTTTTTGAAAATAATTCCATATTTTAAGACTAAACTGTCAGCAAAAACACCATTTCTTCTTTTTTCAGATTTGCGCTTACCATGTGTGCGTGTCGACTTGCGTAGGGAACGCGAGGCTGTGTGAGTGTGTGTAATCATGCTTGCCGCGTCGTGCAGACCGTGTAGGCAAATCCGTTGTGTGTGTGCGCAGTCCCGTCGCCACGGGGTTGCTATGGTGGGATCAGTCCACCAAACAAAGTTCCAAACGCCCCTAATTGAAATATAAACACACTATAAATCAGTGGAATTTTTATCAAATTTTAAGAATGTCAAGACCCCCTGCACAAAAGTAAAGCCCCCAATTGAAGGTTTTCTCGCGACGATTCCGTGTGTGCGTATACCTTTTCATGGTTGATGTGGCTTGTAACAAGCTATATCGTTGGTATGACTTGTAACCAAAGATACTCTTCATATTGATTCCTAATATTGCTTGCTCTCTGTATTACTGGTCAGTGTTGGAAGTGATTTTTATGTTGCCACTATATGTCTTCAACACACTGTGCTAAATGCTGCCTACGGTAACCAGATTATTCTCTGGAAATTGCTGTATTTCCTCAATTCCAAATGATCTTGCAACATGCCATGACTGTAGTTTCTAACTGGAATTTTGTAGCGTCGCAACTAATTTCTAGCTTGCCGTCATTTTTTTCTTGCTGCCTATGCATTCAAGAGATAACCTATCTAACATTATGTCATAGGTCCACTACCTCTGGTTTTTTTTCTGAAGTGGCCATTCCGTTGGAACTATGCGTCTCGTTATTGTAGTCAGTGTCGGCGCAAAATGAAAATGAACTTGTAGTTGAATACAATTTGACTTGCTACAGCAAACTTCAAGTTCCACTTTTGAAGTGTTCAAATGTGAGTGATGCTGCTAAAGTTTGCAACTGTTTATTTTTCAGGTACTGTTATTTAGGCGTTTTTGAAAAAGAAAATAATTTTTGGCATTTTTCTGTCATAAGTGACTTATTCTGAACATTATTTTGATTTAATTGCTTTTTGTGGACTGAGTACACAAGATGTATTTTTGTGTGAATTTGAGTTATTAGGGAGCAAATTGTTTTGACATTTGGCTGTATCAAGAGTTTGGCTTCTCTGGCGTTTCACTTGAGTGTTTGGCGTTTTTAGCAATTTTGTTGGCCGTTTTTGGCCTTTTTTCTTACGGTTTGGACTTAACACTTTGAGAGCTCTTGCAACCCTGCTGTTGGACGCAAACATCTTGGCAGATAATGCAGCAAGACAGTGACTGCTGATAACCGCAAGCCATGTAGTTTTGTACTATGTGAAAAGAAGCATTAGTAAAAAAAAACATTGCTGCACCAACGAAGCGCAATTTTTGTGACTGTTGCCGCGACATAGGGCATTTTGTTTGTGGTGTAGAAAGGGTAAAAAGTTTGTAAACATGCATCTGCATTGCGTCGTCAGCAATCCATAAAGAATAAGCAAAATGTAGACGTTGCCCCCGCCCTGAAAAAAATTCTACGGACGCCCATGTATGCAGCAAATCATGAAAAAGAAGGTTTTACGGATTATATTCCGTGTGCAGTTCCCTAAGTAGTTGTGTCAATCCGCAGCGGATTGCTGTGTTGGAGCTGTTTCATGCTATTACAAACCTTACCAATGTTGAAGGTGTTAGTGACACACAGGTTTCTGTTCTTAGCAGCTGTTTCCTACGTTTTTTTGCAGCACTTGTACACATTATTTGCATCGATGGGGTTCTGCTAGGAACAGAGACCTGTGTGTCACTAACACCTTTAACATTGGTAATATTTGTAATGTTGCAGGAATACTGTAATACTCTCGCTAATGTCAGTCGTATTTGAGACTGTGGCTGGTGTGTATATGTATAGAAAGTTTAATCTCTATAAACAAATTGCAAAACCAAAAATAATATAACCAAAAAGCTACGACTACATTTAATTGCGCTGTTGCTGCGGTTTCAAGGATGCTCTACAGAACTTCTATGGAAAAGCTTTTTTGGAATGGAACTTTTGTGACTGGGGCCGGTCCATGGTATTGAAGAAATTAGTTGCTGAAAAAGGAAACACAAATGCCGCAAGCGTATGCACATAGTTACGTAAGAAATCTATGAAGATTTTCTGACAGCCAGGAAATTTTTCATCGTGCCATAAAGGCTGTAAAGCAGATGGCGCCACATTAGGAAACCTTATCGATTCGCTTACTTTCCTTTGCAAAGTGAAGGCTAGGTGACGCTAAACGAAGTCACGGAGGTGATTTTATACTTAGCTAAACGGTATTTTGAAGGGAAGCATTATGCTTTCTCCGGGCCCGGTTTGCAAGGTATTGAAATTTCAGCAGCCACGAATCCCAACGTATTATATGCAATGACATTAGCACTTGAAAACTCGTAGCGCTCTTTGGGTGGCTCGATGCGGGTCATTTTGCTTCAGGTCAGCCTCTGCCCTGAATGCAATCCGATACTTCAGAACTTAACGACATTTCTAACAGGCAATGTTTGGACTAAAAGCAATCATTGCGAATGTCAAACTTTCCAACTTTCCAGGCAATGAGCCTCCTGTCTACAGTAGAGGAGTTAACTGATACTCCAGCCAGTGCCTGATTTTGATGCGGGGAGGTCCGTGTGCGCAAAGCCATGTGGAGGTCCCATGTAGTACCGTAACACTTTTACAAAAAAACTACTGTTGAGTATCTCTTCCTGTCTTAATCACCACTACAAACGCAGGAGTTGGATTGAAAGAACTCTTTCACTCTCCGGCGTTTTACCACGCGATTTTTTACAAACACATGAGCAAGTACCAGTAGACCCCTCAACAAACGATGCGGTTGCGACACCTGCTGGTCATTCTGCTGCAAATTTAGTCTCAAACCAGCGCCGCACTCGACCAAGATTTCCAAAACAAAATATTGTAATGAATTCTGGTGTTCGCTTTTCAGACTTGGCAGTTCACAAATTTCTAACACAAGTTAGAAATTAAACTAAAGTCTAAACTACGCATGTATGTGGAGGCTCCTATTTGTACAAGCCCGTGTTCAAACGCACACAGCGCACACGCCTGAATTCGGCATTGACTTCAGAATAAATTAAATCTCGCTGCAGCTGAACGCTCACTGTTTTGGATTCAACTTTATCAGGTCAACATCAATCACGAACTATGCATGTTTCTTTCTTCCACATTTCCTCCTCTTCTTGCTAGTACAAGAGTGTTAACAGTCTGAACCTTCTTCATCAGCTTGTGCACTGTTGCTTGACCGATGCCAGCAGCCTTAGCAATCTCTCATTGCGACTTATTTTGTTCCGATGCATCCTCAGGGTCTTTGTACGCTTTCTAAGGCTAACGTCCATTGATATTTGAAATGCTTAAAATAATGTCAATAGCCCACAAAAATCAATAAAGCCCTATCTGCAAAACACCAGTTTGGTACTTCTTCTAGCTTAGGTGATGACAAATTATGACGCCACGATATAATTAACAAGTCAATAGAATTTCTAGGTTTTTTATATATAGTAAAATAAATAGAGCTTAAGTTCAAATGCTTAGCCCAAAACTGGCCAATTTTCATGACGTACCACAAATAATATCGGCAAATTTACAAAAAACATCACGTGCTTTAAATAATTTGCACAAGGGTATAGCTCCCAAAATCTTTAGCATTGAGCATAAAAATTCAATTTTTGTCAAAGCAGACAGCAATGCTGCATTTTTAAAGAAAACGACAAAATTTAGTTTGTGATTTCAGAATATTTTGTTGAATTACGGGCTGCAACTGGCACGTGATTCTACAGCTGAAACGAAGCACTTGATTAATATTGACCAATACGCCAGCATAATTTTGTACCGTATCTGACTGCACTCCATATTTACCTTCTGCTTTCAGACAAAGAAGCGTACACACTAACCCAATGATGCTTGGTATTTTGTAAGCTACTAATATGACATCCACTGTTTAGACTTGGATGGTAAACATAAAAGGCAATGAACATGCTGAAATGAATGCTTTGTACCGTTGCTTTATATAAAACAGCGGCATTATCTTCTCAGTTCTACACGTCGCAAAGGACATTTTAATAGCACAAGAAAGTCAACCAAATTATATTAAAAAGCGACTCCCAAAATTTTTGTGAAATATCCTGGTTTTCCAAGAGTGGAGTTTAACGAAAGATTTATGAATTGCAAGTTTTCAACACGAAATTTTATGGAAGTGACGTTCAATCTGCAACCCATAAAATTACGGTGTTGCAAGAACATCCAACTTACAGGCAAACAAACTGCTCTAAAAATGTTTTAATCTCGTTTCTGACACGAAGACTTTGAGCTTTTCCGTGTACTATGGTTAACGAAAAGCAGCTGTTCCTGTCTTTGTAAGCTGTCCAAAACCTCGTCATTTCTGAGGTCACCTATTTATTTTTAGCAACTCATATTTTTGGAATTGGATTTTTCCACAACTGTCTTGCCGCTTGCTTACAGACACATGTTTCTTGTAGTGTATTTTCCACCTTTATTTACTACGGAGTCTCACAGCGCAGTAAGAGTTAATTGAAAATATAGCAAACAACTTTGCTCTGAATCGACACCGATGCAACTAGATGCATAGCAGACAAGTCGCTAAAACAGTCGCACTTCTGGAGTGTTTGAATGCTTCATAACAATATTGATTGCGTTTTGTTTGAACTAAATTGTATCCACGAGTTTCCAGAACTACATTTTTGGTAGCAGAAAACAAGTTAAGGAGTATTGGGGCTTCAGTAATTTGCCCAACGCGAAAAATTATCCACAAACTTTGCAAGTAACAAGAGAAAAGTATAATGCTGATATCAACGTTGTCACTACATCTAACAATACAGCAGATGCGTTTTTACACAATGACGAAAGGAACTGGTGCCAGCACCAGCCGTACTTTGCAACAACTATTGTAAAAAAATAAATAACAACAGTACTAAACACGTTCAAGGCAAAACAAGCTGCAAAAAACGAGCAAATATGAAGAGCAGCGTAGTTGACAGAAAACCTCTGCGTGACTTACTTGAAGAACACGGTTAAAGCTGGCAGGAGAAATGCAGTTTTTGGATCGTGGCAGTAAAAACCAATGGCTTATGTTTAGGTGGATTTAAAACATGGAAAAGCTCGAAAGTTTCCAGACGATAAAACAATAGCAGATAACGCATCATGTAACAAGAATTAGAACGCTTCGTACATCTGAAACCCGAAACGGCAAACGAAGTAGCGAGTGATTGAGATGTTAACAGCAGATAATGAGATCACACAGTGAAATGTACTTTGGCAATATTCTTTCCACTTTTTTGAGGTAAGCAGCAAAAGTAAAAGAGTACCTAGTACATCATGTCTCTATCGAGGTTGACACGATCTGCTGACGTTTTGCAGTAAGTTACCGGCATCGCAGTAGCATTAGCGTAAGCCTCTTGGCTACATGTGTACAAAGGATTAACTTGCGCCGAGGAAACGAAAGGCGTCGCCATCGTCTGCTCTGTTTGATCAGCAAGTCCACTTCCAGGGTGTGAGTTGTATCTACTTCCATTACCTATGTGGTAGTCAGTGGGTGGGGGTGGGTAATATGGCACTTGAGGTGCCACAGGTGGTTCATGATTTGAATAGCCGCAAATTGCTTGCTGGGAATTCGAGTCTGAGTAAGGGAAATTCCCTCTTACGTATCCGTTGTGAACACTTGGCATATTTGAACCAGATGAGCTGGTTTTTCGTGGAGAACAACCCGGCATAGGTGAACAACCGCCGTAGTAACACGCGGTTGGGCTTGAAGCTTCACTCCATGAATTGCAAGGGCTGTAATCTGGCTGCTGTGGGAAAGTGTTGTAATACCCATGGTATGATGTGGATTGATACTGTGGTTCATCCGAAGTCGTGTGATGATAATTTGGAGCAGAGGTTCCGGAGTTGAAACAAAGGGCTTCACCATCATGTGACACATCAAAGCTGTTTGCATGTTGCAGAGATTCAGCATAGCTCGGAAGTCGAGGTGACTGCACCAAAATAAGCGACTATTAAATACTAATAGTGCTATTCGTCATATCTATTTGATCTAACTGAAGCGTAAGCTTTTTAGAAAAGGTTAAAACCTTTCCAAAATCTTAAGAAGCAATCACAATCTTAGAGAAAATACGTCCTGAGCTTAGAAAATTGGAATCGATTTTGCAAATTGCTTATCTTTTTGTGCGTTGAACTACTGACAAACAGTTATTGCAGTTTGTTGGCAAACGCTTCACCTTCATGAAACACATAAGATCTTTTTCTTGAAACGATTCTCAGCATTACTTCGATCTTAGCGTTGAAAACAACTCAGTTTGTGCAACGGCTTGAGCTGACACAACAGGAAGGTCGTGATGTGGGCTTCCATGAGCTATTAAATCGAGTTTCGTGTTGTTTCTAAAATCTGCTTTCATTATATAAAGAAATATTGAGATCATTTGCTTTAAAGAAGAAACTATAAGACGATTCGTTTAAACTTTAAATTTTTACAAACGTTTAGGCATTTCTAATTGTTTGTTCAAGATAGTCAGTGCGTTAAAAATAATCTAACCTGCGTGTAAGTATATCCATATCGTTCAGTATTGTTGGTAACTTGTATCGCTTGCGCAAGTCCGTGAAAGTCAAATTTGTAAGCATATCTTTTTCCATGTACCTTGGTCATGATGTTTTTATCGTAATAGTACCTGTAAATAAATAAATGCATTGTAAAGCGCCCATTTAACATTGGTGATGTTCAAAGTCAAAGAACATATTTTCAAATTTTAACAGACGCAGTTTCAATAGAAAAACTATGCACTTATTTCGCATACCTCAATGCCCGGCTCAGTTTGTCGTAGTTCATGTTAGGTTTACTTTTCCTCTCCCCCCAGCGGCGAGCGACTTCGTCGGGGTCGACCATTTTAAATTCGCCGCTTGTCCCTTCCCAAGTAATGCAGGCTGAGTTAACCGAATCGCTCAGCAGCTCCAACAAGAATTGCCAAAGCTGTATCTGGCCACCACCTGTACGAAAAGATAAAATTTCAGTTGATTGTTAATTGAACGCTAGAGATAAAGATACACGAGGAGCTATTTCAAAGTCTATGCTATCTTTTTAATATTCAAAACTTTTGTAAATACTTTATTTGACACCATCAGTTTCTTTTTGTCTGCTAATACAAGCAATAAGTGTTGCAATGAACAACAGAGACAACATGACTCACCTTGCTTGCACAATCGACTGCATAACGGACCAAGAAGCTTGTAAGTTTCTGTGCAAAAAGAAAAATGAAAGTTTAAATAAAAGTTACGCAACATTTTGAACTGTGTATAAAACAATGAAAGAAATCATCAGCTGCAGCAGATTTAAAATCAAGGTCTTCTCACCTTCCAAAGACAACTTTTCTGATCCGTTATCAGCACCTTGATATATTGCTCGGTAACCTGAAATACACAGTATGTAACAATCACTATGGGCAAGAAAAGAAGTGCGGTTCATATAAAAAATAATACAATAATAATACACCGATTTGAAAACATCAAAGTCAGTAGATGCATTACTGCAATTAGATTATGATATTGTACGAAGTGAACGAAAACAACAAGATCTTGTGTTTCAACTAACGTAACGCTTGCTTGCAGTCTCTTTGCCAGACGCCGCCACTTCCCCGTCACTGTTGTGATTTGCAGTCTGACGGACTCATCACATCACCCCTAGCCGTGAACCGTGAAGGCAGTAAGTGGTAGTGAAATACCCTTCGATTGCAAGGTCCTAATGTGTGAGCGCATAGGATATGAGTAATCGCCAATTCTTTAGCTGAGTGGAAGCCTGTGCCTCGCGTCGCGCGCGCTCTCGGAAAGCAAATGTGCCTAGCACTTCTTCAATCTCAAGCAAGGACGTTTGCATTCATTTTGCAATTAATCGCGGTTTCGTGACGTTCCCAACCACCTTCTTGGTATTTCTTTAAACTAAGAAACTGGAGTTTATCCTGCAATGTTAAGTTTGCTTAAAATTAAAAATAACTGTGCGACAAACTTTTGCAAAAGGCAAGTGGAAGGTCGGATGTCATTTGNACCTTTCATCNGGCAGACATGCTTCTAACTAAATGAAGCACCGAAAACTGTTTCTTTTCAAAGGCTTGTCAAATTTAGACGGCGCGGAACGAACCGTGACACTCTTCCCGGTCAAAAAGTATCAACCAGAAAAGATTGCCTGGTACAGTTGCTCAAAGCTTTGCTTGCTTGCAGAACCACGTTTGCAACCATGACTTACGACACTTGCTTTTAACTCAAGCCTTGTGCTGAGTAACCATAAAAGATTTTGATAGCAGCTTTGGCAAACAAATGCGGGACGTTTTCTTCACTTACGCGTTCGTGCTTCATTGCGAAGCCAATTACAGTTTGGCGTTGAATTGGTTGAACAATTTTTGTGAATCAGCAGTTGAAAATTTAGTTTCATAATAATATTGATGTCAGGACGTGCGTCTTTGTTATGTTTCAAGAAACTGTTTAAAAACATGTCGACAATTGCCACACCCCAGCATTTGTTACACTCTCTAATTGCGCAGCAATCAGCTTTTGGTAATATTGGAGCAATTTATGTGCACACAACTTGGTCTAGATTATACACAAAAAAAGGAAAACAGAAATAACTTGCACTTTGTTGGATTAACGGTTTTGAAAAAATTGGTCAGAATCGAATTAAATAAAAAATATTTTTCTTACATCTTACATTTTTCAATTCCAATAATACCAAACACAGTTTAGGAAGCAAATTGGAAAACTGCTAGCAAGGTCACGTTGAAGTTGCTAGACTCGGTTACACAGACAGGTTTTGTCGAAAATGACGTAATAGTGCGCCAAATAGAAGGTGACATCATTTGTTTGCAAATCATAGGGCATATGCACAACGCAAAGCAAGCCAACAAAGTAAGTTTTGTTGTCTTTTTTTGCAGTGAATATTATCTTTAGTCAGTTTGGTGATTACCAGCAAAAAATAAAAAACACCATGATGTGGTTCACTTTGTTGTCTATTTGAAATGAGTACTGCACTTTCGAACGTGCTTATGTTAGCCTTAAAGTTTTTTTCTATCAACTCCAATGTACGTAAAAACAATGGGAAATTCACCGCATAGATAACAGTTTTGATGGGTGGTTATCGGTATATCTCACGGGGGCTTTTTTTAGTGGTCCTCAGATTTCGTTAGAAAAAACATCTGACAAAGGTGTATTGTGACAAATCCACGCAGACACAAACTAGAGTATTGTTTATTTTCCGTGGATATCATTTTGCTTCCGATTATTTGTTACAATGTATTTGAAAAAGAAGCTATAAAACTACTTTAGTATAACAGCGTGTTCCAGAGGGAGTAATAGATCTACATCATTCTTCGAGTACTTTTTCATGGAAAGGCGACGTAAAACGGAAACAAATTCACTGCAATTCAGAGTAACAGCAGATGACACAAAACAACTATAAAACTATCTTACTTTCGATAGTCAGTGGATCATTTATGGTGCCAAGTTTTTCAGACTTGATCGCAGGCAGCTGGTGAATGGCGGCTGAAAAGAAAACATTGCATTTATGGCCACTAAAATTTGCAAATGCACTCAACAAGTGCTTCTCGAGCAAAATATCAGCATAGGTTTGAAGACCATCTTTAGAAAAAAAACAGCACAAAAATTAATTCCGCTTTATTTTAGTGTCTCATGCTGGCGTATGTTGACGACAAGTGACAAAGCGCCATTCAACGCGTGCTTCGCAATTCACCTTGTTTCAAAAATTTCAGATGTTGCACCAGCACTTCGCTGTTGTAACGCGTCGTGTACCGCGACAGCTCTTCGACTGACATCTTGCAAAGCTCCGTTCCAGCAACTTGGGAAAATTTTCCGAGGTCGATGTGATGCAGGCCGTACTCGTTCACTACCCACTCCAGCCACAGAGCTACGTGACATGGTGTCCACAACAGCGGATCTGGGAAAAAAAACAAAACGGAGTTGTCAACAGCCATGAACGAAATGAAATATTGTTCTTCGATCGGGCGAAGGCTAAGCTCACCAGAATCGAATACGTGATCCATGCGAAATAAAAGGAGCTGTTATTGCGTGGGCAACGCTTTGTTTCAGTGGGTACCGTGCGTTTTTACTGGTCGGCAGTTCGCCGTCAGTCAGCGCTGCACGCCGTCTTGCGATCGTCGCTTCCAGGATGGGCTTTTATGTGAAACACCGGTCGTCATGAGAGTGCCCGACAGTTTGTTGGGAGATTAACTGGCCACAAACTTTCAACAGCTTGCGAACCCTTCAAAGGTGATTAAAATCGGCGAGCCCCAGGAGTAAGCTCGCTGTTGAAATGCGGTGTAAAGTTTTTCCGTTTGGGTGAAAAAACTCATCTATTTGCGCAAATGCGCTGTTTCGTCGCCGGAAACAAAAATTTTCGACCTGGAGTGCAGCTCAATATTTCGAGTTTTATAATATGGGCACATTTTTTTCCTTCCCATTCAGAAAATAAAAAATGTTAGCTTGAATGCTTTCGGTAGAATGGCTACATTGTTAGGACATCAAAGTCGACGCTCCTCACAAGCAAGGTATTGCGAAAAATACATCGCGACTGAACTGAGTTAAGCTATGTATGATCAACAACACCAAGGTACGTTAACACTGGATCCCTATCAAAAGAACAAAGAACCAGGCAATCTTTAAATTTTTTTCCGCAGTCTGTAATAATATCATCATACAGGTGCAGCAGCACAAAGGCGAAATCATTCGAGCTTGGAGCAATGCTATGTTACTCACCTGCGGGAACCAAAACTCTTTTTTCTTTGACTGTCGACGAATGGCAAGGGTGTCGTCCTTGGTGCGGGGCGCGGGTAGGTTCTTGAACGGTCGTGAGAGAAATGCCACCGTCGGCTGAGCGCACAGAACGTGACTGGCGCTGAAAGGAATCGCTGCTTCTTTGCATGAAGTTTGTAGCGCTTGTGTTGCTAAAAACGAGACCAAGCTAAACATACCAGCTACAGTTATATTGACAAAGATATCAAAAGTTATGCCAATCAATATTAAGGTTTGGTTAAATTGTATAGGCGGTTTTGAAGCTTTTCACCATGCTCACAGCCATTCCAAACTTTTATAACGTTTTTTAAATAAAGTTCATTTTTCCAATGTGAGTTCATGAATTCATCAGAAAGCAACTTACTTGTTAAAGGTAGAAACAGGGGATGGAACGAAAGAACTTTCCATATTTTCTGTTTTGACGCAAGTGTACTCGTCGTCCGTCAAGCAGCCGGAATGAGTCTGTGGCAAAGCATGCTGAAAAATTAGTGATTTGGGAGCAGAGCAAACAACACGCGAGGAAAATCACAACCTTTTAGCTAACAAAGTTTAGGCCCTGTGCGTAAGCGATCCAACGGAATTAATTACTTGGAATGGCATNAACTCACATTGAGATCGTACAGTGGTATCGCCGATGTTGCCTCGCAATTTCCGAAGTGCTCTGAATTTTCTGACCATGACTGTTTCGTAAAGACACTGAAAAATATAATTTGATTCAAGGTTAACTGAAGGCTACAGTGTAAATCTTTATTCTACCTGCTGAACGTATCCACCGATTTCAATAGTTTAAAATATTTCCGTAAGGTTGGAACCTTTACTAATATTCGCTTTTTTGTAATTTTAAATGTAGATTGCAAAACGCTGGAGACAAGTTTAAGTTGTCTGCTTAAGTTGAACAGAAAATGTGTGTAACATTACAATTAATTTCTTTATCAATAGCCCGTCAGTTGATGAAATTTCACAAGTGCTAACATCTAAGAATCAGACACTAAGATCTTAATTAACAGAGCATATATTTCGCCTACTATAGAGGCACCATCAGCTCTTACTCATATAAAACCTGATATAAGTAAGTACCCATATACATTTTCACCCCCGCAATTGTTCAATGATGCGTTTATTCGCAAAGGTTGGTGAATTAATCCGCAGGTTCTGCATTTTTGGGCGCAGTGCACACACGCAACAGCTTTAATTTTGAATCCCAGCAGCCATAGGGCACATATCAGAAAGCTGTTTTTCACCTCTTATCGCCTGCCGAAAAATAGCAAAAAATATTTTTCCAATTTATGCAAATGATCGACGTCTTTATACAAGAAATGAAGGAGGGTGCGACACTCAACAAAATCGGCTGAGTTGCCGTCAACTTTGCTTACCTGGTTGAGTTTGTGAAAGGATTGCAAATCGGCGATGTCCCCAGAATAGCTGGTGAAGAAGTTGATGACGACATGATTGGAGTCAAAGATGCGGAAGTCACTGCTTGCGGGGAGGAAGGGTTTGATGGAAGGTGAAGAGGAGAAAGCGGTTGTTTGAAATTCTTCAAGGAAGGTGAATGTTGGTATGCGTCGAAGAGAGAATTGTCTTCACAAACTAATGAGAGTGCTTCCTGAAACATAGTCATGAACTATATTTTACTCGATATGCTGGTGTAACATATTTGAGAGGTGTCTTCTTCAAAGAATGTCAATAAAGTTATTTTTGCGGTAGTCTGAAAAACTGATGAAAATCACAATACTGTAAAATTTTGCACAAAGGGATTTCTGCAATTGTTGAAAATTTATCAATTTTGCAGAACTTTGTGAGGGGCACTCGAATCTGTGTACTTCAACCACAAAACTTAGCATTTGAAATATTTTGTATCCGGTTGGCTTGCAGTTTACTGGAAGGTGTGCAAAAAATACAGGTGATGATCAATAATTCATTTTCTTTCGGTTGATTTCAAGAAAACAAAGCCAAATGTTGCCCGATTTTTTATTAGTCTCCTTTCCTACTTCTTAAAAATTGATTCTGCCGCAAACTACTGGTGAATGTCCGTGACAAAGGTGGTGATAAAGCAAACTTTGGTCATGGCACAATCAGCTGTTTAATCGTTGGACTGGAGACTCATTTGACAGGATAATAGGGTCGTTGTATTATACTGACTTCGTGCATCGACAGGGCCCCGTCATTTAAACTCGGCCTAATGGAAAATCTAACATTTATTGAAATCTATGCTTTTGGGGCATGAGTTAAGTGCACTACGACAGAGCAATTGGCTGTAAATTGCCTCCAAGACAGCCATCCATCCTTCACAATGTAAAGAAAACTGCATCGATTGATCGTTGCTGTCCATGAAGTAAACAAAGCGTCTGCAATTATATTAAAGACATTAAAATGTTCTTTCTTCACTTGTTAAACTCACTGACAATTGCAGCGAGATGTCTTGACATTCTATCAGCAGTGCTTCAATTAGCCACGTTTCCAGTTCGGTTTTAAATGAGTCATAGGTCAGACTTTAGTACGTGAGGCTATTCGTGTTGAAATCAGGCAGCTAGCAACTCAATTTGGCGAAGGTTGGAGACGCTGAGTTTTGGAAACAAAGCCAAGGCTTTTGCGTGCCAAGTTAATGACTTGTTTGCAGACAAGTTACCTTGTCATTCTACATTTGTGCACAGCAGCGACAGTGCGCTTTGCTAAGCTACCGAACCGTGGAGTGCCGAACTTTCTCGACAAGCCCCATACGCATCTTATGTATCAACTATCAACGAGCAACATTATAATCGCTTTCATTAAAAAATAGTTCTGTACAACATTTTCTGGCCGCCACATAAGACAATAAAACTAATGGAATTTTCGTCCAACGCGCATAGAATACTATTGTTCACGACTTCAAAGGTTTCTTTATGTTGCAACACAGTGAAATCTTGTTTCAATAATGGCTGGTCCAGTTTTTCATTGCTCAGAAGCAGACCAAATATGGCATAATTGTTGGAGCAGCATCATTTGTCTCGCAACTCGTCGCTCCATTTGCGCTATTGTTATTTGAATTTAACCATACAGAAAGTGGTTTTATAACGTTTTATTCAAACAGGCCCTAAAACTTCGTCAACGCTAACCACTCCCCAGTTTTGCGAAAAGTAATTTGAAAGCATGGGACTCGCTATGGCGAAGTCACCAGACGCTGTCGCTCTGCCCTGAAAATAAGGCCACACGCGGAGGGGGCAGAATCGGTCAAGCACGCAGCTGAGCCGACTCACATCTGACAGTTGATAAAAGTCAATCGGCCTTGGAATATAAACATGGGCAAAGGACCGCGTGATTGGGTGGCCATTTACAAGAGCCCGGAGATAGGGCATTGCGGACGCGAATACCCAGCACTCGCGTGCGTCTAGTTACTGTCGGTCGCCATTCTTTTTGATCGTGCGCACCACTTCTTCATGTCAATCGTGTTTGCGGCGAATTACACGAGTTGCGAAGCGGGCGTAGAGTCACCCTCCCTGAAAGGTCGGGCTTGTTTGGGTTTTCGCCCAAGGTTGTGTTATTACAGCAGCTCATCCGCTGCGTTGGTGGGACAGATGAGTTTGCGAAGTTTTCCTGCATCGGAAAGTTTGCTTGCTTGGACACGAAATGGTGACGAATTTTTGTTAGAAAATTCAACATGCGTCCTTGCGTCAAGACTCGTTACTTTCTCGTCGTAACGGCGCGTGCGAATGCTTGGCATGGAAACAAGGGAAGCACATAGCGATTTGTTCCTCACAATGCAAATGTTGAGCACAAGAAGATTTTTTCAGGATTGAACGTTTGTCAATAACACGTTACGGACGCAATCTACAGCCGCTTCCTGGCGTCAGAGAATCTTCATCCGGCGGCAATCAGTGAAGGCCGACTCGGCCACCGAATCTGGGTGTTATTATGATTATTGCCAAGCAGATGTGGGACAGAAGTTGAGCGTCGTTTACGCAGCGATACCAGGTGTGCTAAGTGCTCGTTACTGAGCGCATTCAACGTTTTCGACGTGTTTGGTTTCCGGTTGACTGCACATATTCTGAAGGCGAAATTACGTTTTTACTTTCGCTTGGCGGTAACCTGAAGCTTGTAGCGCTACCACGTTAAAATTTAGTTTGAACTCTACTTTTTAGCATCGCTTACAAATGAGCTGTGTTTTGCTGAATTCAGAAAGTTGCAGTTTTACCTTCAAATTTTAACTAAAAATTTGTAATTTGTGCTACAAAGGTTTTCACACAGTATTTTCAAAAACATCTCAAATCAAATCATTGGAAGTACTAACAAGATCCTTTCACTTGCGTAACGAGAATGAAACCTTTTCTGACCCGCTTGATGTATCGGGGTTTTACGTAACTGGAAATTTGCACTTCAAAACTCCGAAGATTTATGGATATAATGACGACTTGAGTAGACAGATAATTTTTCTGGACCGTTGGTCATTTTAGGCAGAAGCAACAGCACCATCTGCAAATGGCTTACAAGCTTTAGATGCTTGCACAGTATATGACTTCCCAAGCGTAAAATATTGCAAAATTGTTAAGAGTCAGAAGTGGTTATGAACTTGTCTACTGTTGCACACTGGCTAACACATCAACTTTTGGGTAACAGGATCAAAGCGAGCAGCATAAAAAATTAAAAACGCCGTATATGAGAAAGAAACACAGTGGGACGCTTTCCTTAATTCGTTTTGCATGCACTTTTACGATCTAAGAACAAAAGAAAATCAAAATCTAATTGAACTGAACTACAATCAAATCACCTCGCTGATGAAGACGGTGCATGACTGCAAAACAGACTAACGCGTAAAATGAAATCAATGAACTGTGGTTGCTCAACGAGATAATGCCAAATTATCTCCCCGCTGATGTCTGCAGCCACTCAAAACTGCCAAGATCAGAAGAAACGTCGAGATGAGCAGTTGTTACAGTCGAAACCTAATCCTTCAATTTCGAAAGCTATTTTGACTGACAGCGGTCCGGGTCGAAAAATGGAAAAGAGTACTCAAGACACCCGCTAAAATGCCAAGCAAATACTACTTTAAGTGATACGAGGAGTTGCCGCGTTGTTAAACTGTCTCCTGTAGCTGATGCTTCCTTTTAACGAAGAAATGAAAAGTAAATTTTGCCCCCGTTGAAATCAAGTTGGAATTTCGCGTTCGCAATTTCATGAAATACACATCTGCAGCGCTAGTGTATCAAATACTGTATACGAGTAAATCATAATGTTAGTTGCAAAGAAAAAAAGTGCTCATAAAATGTTTCCAAATGCAGCTGACACTTCAGGGTTTACTTCATGGTGTTTTTCCCAATACTTACGTCTTACTTTGAATTTTTTGCTTACAAGATAATTGTTTCGAATTTATTTACTCAGTAAAGCTTTGTTGTGTTGTTGTCCAGCATCACAGCTTTAAGCCGAAAAAGCTCGGAAGAAAGCAGCACAAATAACTGAAGCAATTTTTATTGTTACTCTTCAACTTAAAAAGCCACCGTAATGTCAACGGGTACCCACAACAGAAGAAATATCTTTTTTGCAGATGCACTTAATCAAACGAACATCACGCGCATTATCAAATTTTACCATTTTTGTGATGGATCTATCTTCTCAGTAAATACGTATAACTTTATCATTGGTATTCCGTTTATCGCTGGCAAATAAAAAAAGGGGGAGAGGATAATTCCATACAGAACATAAGTTGTTCGGCTGTTCTATTTTCAGTCACCCCTTAGCTCGCGTAAGTGCTCAAATTCAATCCGATGCCATGGCATTCTCAAATTAAACAATTATACGCAACAATTATTGTCTTACCTTGACGTACGCCGATGTGTCGGGAACGGTTTGAGTCATGACGCTGCTACCCAAATTGGAAGCAAAAACTTCACCTTGCGAAAACACCGAAATTGGTCCTTCAACTCCTGTGTCTACACCAACGCGATATTTCTCGTCACCTACCTCAGATATGTTTAACACCTGCGCTCAACTCGAAATAAAGCCTCAGCGCCGTTCTATCAGGCACCAGCGACAAAGCAAATGGAAAAATGACGTTTTTGTCGCACCGTGTGCCTCTTTTATGGCTCGGCAGGTGCACGGTCCGTCTGCGAGCAAAGTAACCCAACCCCGATCTTGCTGGGTAAAAGCGAGAGCCAGTTAAGTAAAAAAGGGGGTCTTCCCCAAGCGGCGGCATGTAGGTGCTGTGTGCATTTAACAGTGTTGAAACCCGACAGTGAGTTATTCGACATCGAACACGGCACCTATCGAAAGACACTCCTGTTTAGATGTCTGATCTTCTGCAACGAAGGGTGACCTCTGCAACAGGATCGCCGTAACTTGTCTATATTTATGTCGTTGTACTCCAACCGTATATGATTGATGACCTTTCGCATTTGTATTGTATAATAACTGACTCCGGTTGCTTTAGGAACTATATTAATTGCGACAGGGCATATGCCTCATCAATGCTGCTTAAAACTTAAAAATCTTTACTTTTCGATCATAAAAATTTTTCTGCAGATGTATTTCTTATCAGAGAGGTAGAAAGCATGTTTACATCTGTAAACTACCTTCATATTATGGAATAAACAAAATAAAAAGGTTTACAACCAGCTTTCCTTCGAATAAGCAACTTGGTAATATTATTAGATGAAGTAATTGCATTTTTGAAATTAAACCAATAATAATTGTCACCAGCAGTGGCGGATCCAGGGGGAAGTTGGGGTAAACTACACCCTCAAATGTCTGCGGAGCCCCCTTGAAATAAACGCGCTCCGTTTTGGTGCTTGCACAAACAGAAACAGAAATTAAAAGATACTCATTAAAGTGTCTAAACAAAGTTTTACACCTCGTTAAACGCCAGAATTTACGATTGGGGTAAATGTCCGACGGGACTCCTTTCCGAAATAGTATCATCAATGCCATTCTTTCATAATAATACTGCTTTTAATTTTAAGTCAATTCTTGCGCGAGTGAGAAGTTGAGAAGCGCTCAGCCTTACTCAGGCATTTCGACTAATGTATTGCACTCCCTTTATTCGCCAGCACGGTTCATGATTTGCAGCGTTTCTGCACAAAACCGGTCTGATTTTGTTCCAAGTTTATTGCTTTAATGTTGGATGGCAGTTTTGAAAGGATAGGTAGTAATGAAAAGAGAAATGCAATATGGAAAAGTGATAACTGACGAAAGATTCCAAAAACCTCTAAAAAAGCGAAAAAGTTTCAGCTATGTTACCAGTGCAGTCCGTGAGTCCTCAGTGGGCCTGTGTCATAGTTTTGCGACATTAAGTTTCTTGTTGGAAACAATGCCCCTGATTAACCTATTCAAATACCATAATGCAGCGTGTGGTACGCTACTAGACTGAAAACCGCATGGTTGTTGCAATCGCAAACCCACAGACAGCTTGTGCCGGCAATAAAAGACAAACTCTACCTGATCCGCTTGAAATGGTAACTGTTATCAGCGCTGGGTTTTCAATGCGGTTCACTATAGAGGAATATTTGCGTTGCGATATAATGTTGGCCTAGGTCCTAGGATAACGAAATGACTAATTGTATTGCTTCGCAAAGTCTGCTGTCGATACTCTGCTCCTTTGTTATTTAACTCGCCTAAATTACAACAGACAAACAATAAAGTGATGAAAAGCTTACAGCATTTGTTTGGTAACTTTGTGGTGGTGTTGGCTAAAAAGTGAGAGAAGTGTTTGTAGAAAAAACATTACAAGGCTTGCGTTAATACAATTCGGTGTCTTGCTCCTGTTGATCAGGGTCATAACTTTTTTCATGATCAGGGCTAGTAGGCAATTGGCAATTGTTTCTTCACATCAGCAGCCTAAACCTACAAAACAGTATTAAATACTTTCTTGAAATTCTACTTTTGTTAGCGGCGTTAAACGTGTTTTCGACAATATGCTTTTAGGCCAAGTGTGAATCTACTATGGCACTCTACGATTGTTTTTCATAGCACCGACAGCCAGCTGAGCTGCCAGAAATGGGAGTAATGTCATAGAAAATGCCTTTCATTAATTTTTGCCTTTTCAAACAAGGACCCAAAGACCTTATTTTTGAGGACACTGCACCACTCCGCCATGGCACTGAGCCTATATGTGTAATACGCACTGTGTTGTGAACAGTCGTGTGTTTAAGGGGAGGCGACCGAGGCACTTGCCTCGGGCCCCCCTTTTTGGGGGCTCCCTCTTGAGGTGTCACACGCATAAATTTTCCTTATTTTTGATGAAAAACTTCTTATTCACTCATACAACGTACTACAAAGCAAATCACAAGTAAGTACTCTGCTTTCAAAGGGCCCCCTACAGAAACTGTAATGTGCAGGTACTTTGCTTCCAAAGGGGCCCCAACAACAACTGCAACTTGAAGGTAATTTGCTTTCAAAGGGGCCCCCAATAGTCACTGAAATGTGTAAGTACTCTGTTTTTAAACTTCATTGAAGAGGCCTTAAAGAAACTGTAATGTGTAAGTACTCTGCTTGCAAAGGGGCCCCCAACAGCAACTGTAATATGTAAGCACCTTGCTTTCAAAGGGCCCCCCAACAGCAATTATAATGTAAAATTCCATGCTTTCAAAGAGGCCCCAACAGCAATTGTAATGTTTAAGTACCTTGCTTTCAAAGGGGCCACAAACAGCAATTGTGATGTGTAAGTAACTTGCTTTCAAATTGGCCCCCAGCAGCAACTGCAATGTGCAAGTAATATGCTTGCAAAGGGGACCCAAACGGAAATTGTAATGTGCAAGTACTATGCTTTCAAAGGGTCCCCCAACAACAACTGTAATGTGTAAATGTAGTGGCGCAAGCCACTACNTGCGCAGAGGCAGTCAAAGGCATAACATCCCCAATGGTGTGAAAACCATCGGAAGCTTCGTTNGGCCGAACAGCTAGGGGCGAAGCAAACCGATACAAAATACGTACCGTCCTTTCAAAGCGACCCCACAACCATCTCCAGTGAGCAAATAAAGAGAAACTTAAAACCAACTTCTATACATAAAAAATTTTGAGTTAAAATTTCTTCCAAAAAGTTCTGAAAAGACCTTACCAAATAAGAGTGAATAGGCCAGACTTGATAGGTGATGTTTGAGCTCTTTTGTTAGCTCTTAGCCAGTATAACTTGAACCGTTTTTTCTGAGAACAGATTTAATCAATTGTGTAGGCTACTTGCTACTGTAGAAATGTTTTCGATAAGGTGATGAATTATTTCCTACTTTTGCACATTTTTCCAACAACTAGGCCTAATGTCAATGCAAGATGAGGGCAGCCTTGACTCATCCAGCAACAAAGCTTTCCAAAACAAGTCTCTAATTGGATGCTATTATATGCCATGTTCTTGCAGCTAAAAGGATGAAATTTGAAACAAATTTAGTATTTTAAATCTTCAGGGTTGTTTATTATGGTTTCATGGATTCTCAAAATGACATGAATGTGAGCAAATTCAGGATACCAACTACCAAGAATTTTTCAAAGGGGAAGGTGTGAAACTTTCAAAGGGGTAAACTTTGTAGTTTATTGATGGTAAATGCAGAGAAATGGAGCGCGAAATTAAAGAAGTGGGGGCGATGCCAACATGCTATTGCCTAACTTTTATGTGTTGCCAGCCTTGTCTTCCCAACTTTCAGTGTTTGCAAAGTTGTGTATTATGAACACCCTTTTGCATTTTCTCCTTCTGCTATGTCAGTCATGCCGTAGTCTCAGGAACATATCCTTGGGTGGCCGTATCTTAAACAAATCAAAAGTGCTTATCACGGTTGGCTGAGTATGATGACGTCATCAGAGGGCCCCTTTTTAGTCTTGCCTCTGGCCCCCCAACCCTAAACCCACCACTGGTTGTGAACATGTAATGATGGCATTCAATTTTAGAAAATTCCTGCTATACAACGTAAGCATCGCTGGGACATGGGACATATTTCAAGTCCACTGTCCCGTTCCATCTCATTGGCCAATCGCATTCCTATGGGTGAGCCTGCTTTTCGTAGGTACAAGAGATTGTTGGGGACACCAACAGTGCTCTTACTAACTGTGTGGCGTGCGAAAAATGGGGCCCTATTTTTGGACCAGTTTCAAAAATTTTATGAATTTATCATATAAGACGCTTTTAAACTGTGGTGATTCCCTTAAAGATCCATAGTTTGACCAACAAAACCAGCCACTTTCTCGGTCGAACAAAGGTATCCACTTTGTGTGATATCCAACAATTGTCACCACCAGAAAACCTGCGGCATTTTAACACCATTTTTGGCGCCCTCCTACTTCACTGCTCCCTTAAACACCTGGAAAAATTTTCCGCCATGGATTGTCAAAACAATACGAAAATTATTATTTAATGAATAAATGACTGCAAAAACGCGGATTGTTTTTAGACAACAATATATTTTAATGCGCAGTCAGATTTAAATTTTGAAAAAGTTTAAGCTGCAGTTTAATGCAGTTTCTGTTTTCATTCTCCATTGTGTGTGAAGAATTCGTAGGCAGAATCGACTACAGCGAATCTTTCAAATAAATAGGAAAGTAGTTGATTGCTGCACGAACCTACAGGACCGATAATTTTTTTGAAAACTCTGAACAACTCGCCAACCTGCCAAATCTTTCAAGTGAAACACAAAGTAAGTTTCGTTCATCTACAGTACTATGTAATTGCAATCAAAGCTAGCGAGAAGGTGTTATTAATATCCTATTGAAAAATGCACCGGCCACCGCAATTCTTTAAGGTTGTCATTGGAAAGCTCGGTACTTCATGAAACGCACAAGCCTTTCAAATATGAATGTCTCAACTCTGACCTCAGCCTCGATCGTTGTTTCAATAATTCCTTTCTCCTGCCCTTATCAAAAAGGAAATCGTCTTTTGCCTTAATGTAACCATCAAGCATTGTTTAATTGACAACAATTAGATCAGGTCCTTGTCCTCAACATTTACACGAAATAAGTAGTCCTTTAAAGCTAAACGCAAAGTAATGACAACTGCATTGATCAGTGCGGGCGCTTTGACCAATTCAGGAACTGAGTTGATTCCGTCTTTTCAAACGATTCGCTTTTTGAAAACCTAATGTCTTTACGAAACAACGCTCTTTATCTTCATGTATAAAAACAACAAACGTGTATAAGGCTTCTTGTTTCAACAGCATCCCCATTACCTCTTTACAACGACTTCTCTTCTTCAGGGAACAAAAGTACGCTTCAAACATTTGTGCCAATGCAACGTTGAATTCAAAGAGTCTCACTTGCAATATGTTTTTTACCTAAAGTTTATAAAAAATTTTTGAATTATATTTGCACAGAAGGATCTCGTTTGTTCAAAAAATCTTATGAAAGAGCAATGATTATATTATCCAATGGCATAAAGAAAATCTGTAACAAGTACTTCACAGATTTAAGTAAAATTGTTATGTCACAAAGCTGGGCAAATTTTTCTTAAGCATAGTTTTATTCTACTGAACAAATATCAACGTAGAGAGGTAAAATGTTTAAACATCTTGTGATATTAAAATTCATGCTGTGTAGTGCTTGTAAATGTCTTCAATTTTCTTTCTCACCTAGTACAACCAATTTGATCGAAGAAGTGTCAATTTTTGGTATATACAGTAATATATCAACTTTTTGTTAAATGTAAAACCAAGTTTTTCGGCTGAACATTTGTAATGTTACAAAGTGATTCGATGTGATAGCTGCTCAAGAAAAATACGATGAAATCTGTGGTACACTTTGATCAAAACTTTAAAAAAGTTTTCTGCATTCACACAAACCTAAAGAATGCAGGTTACGGCCGAAAATTTGTTTCCCACAAACGAGCTTTGTCGTTGCCTCCGGTGATGGAGAGGGCAGGAACCGAAAATCTCCACTAAGAGGCCCGGAATTTAATGCAGCGGTGGTTGTTTAACCAGCAACACTCAGACGAGGACAAAATGTTGCAGCTTCCTGGCGAATGTCAAAAAGTTGAACTCTCGCGGCCCCGCTATCGAAAGGTCATTTGCTTGTTCCGCGGGTCACTCGTACGTCGTCCGTTCGCGTGGCGTGTGATCGACTTTTTTAACACTCACTTTTTTTCCATGGGAGCATCTCGCACGGCTTTCCGGTGCTGTTAAGTTGATGTTGATATCAAGCGCGCAGCGTAGCGCGATAGCCGCCAATGCGTCATGGTTACGCGTCGATAACTTCGTGAACGTTCTGGTGGATAGGATGTGCCAGTCGATGCCATTATACAAAGGTTTATGGTGTGTTTCCTCCCAAATTGGATGACATGTGACAATGTTTTCGTTTCTTTGCAGAAGACTTGAAACCTTTCTGGTATCAAATTAACATTTCCTCTACTATTGCTACGCACCCAAACACGCTCATTGTTACGCAGGCAAACACATTTATTGTTACGCAAGAAAGCACGTTTAATGAACAAACGAAACAAACAAATTCTCGCTGCTTTATAATGTAATAAGAAGTGAATGTTTATGCGCTAAAAATATGAAATTGAAAAGAACTCATGTACTCGTAAACCTCGATAACAGTTTTAATTTTCAACAGTTGATTTGGCGTTTTGTTTATTTATTTATTTAATTTTTTACCACGCACAATTAATTTTCTATTAAAAAACATCAACAGTTGTACAAAAGCATGCAAGTTAGATTGATATCGCAACACTTGATTGCCAAGCTTTTTATTGCCATCGTCAATTCACTTCAACGCATCGATACACATGGCTCTACCTACAATTGACCAGTAACAACATTTTATAAATATTTCATTCTTTCTTGAGAACCTACATTACATAAGCAAACGTACTGAATTTCCCGAAGCGCTTTTAGCAAAGACGACCCTAAGCCATCATGTCTGACGAGTGTGATGCTAAAATGGGGCAGATTTAGTTGCCGGGAAAGCTAAATAAGCCGGAACTACCTGCATATAAATAGATAAGAACCCGATGCGAAACTGCAACTCTTGAGCTGAAAATAGCGCTTTTAAAAATGTCGATTCGTGCGTCGACAGAGACGCAACAGGAAATGGTAATCAAGAAACTTTGTCCTGCAAATCATAATGCAGAAAGTAAAACCCCTTTAATCTTTGTTATTCCAACATTGTGCTTGTTGATTAAACAACTCTGTAGCCATGGTGACGTCCTTTCAGTTTTGTGACGCAATCCAGAAGCAAGGTCTCGACTTATGCGCGCGTCCTTTGAGCACTGGTTTCTAAGTTCATCTCCCTTATATTAAAAAACTTTTCAGGATTTTCAAGAAACGTTAATGTCCGATCACTACGTTACAACAACAACCGTCTAGTGTTTTTGCTGTCAGAAATTGATCATACTCAAGCAAAAAGCTAGATTTGGTCGCGAATACATTTCTAGTGTTTCAATTCCATAAAATCGCTGAATAGGAAGCGCTATCACTTAGAAGCATGCCTTTGCAGCTTTATGATTTCAGTATTTGTTTGTTAAATGCTCTGCTCGCCACAAAAACAACGTGCTAATATTTTGTTGCACGAAGCAAGCACGTAAATGGGGAATTGCCGAACTCTAATACAAATTTATAATAGATCGTTTGGTAAGACTATAGCAACCTTTGGTCTACCAAGTGCCTTGCAAGACTTAGTGAAATAGAAATATGGTAAAATAGGAGTGCATTTCCATGTCAAGAGAGTCCAAATAACGCGCTGTCAAATGCACTCGACACTCAGTGAAACTCATTACTGTTTACTCCGACTCTATTTTGCGCTATGGATTCGTCGCAAAGAAAGAAATTGTAATAAAGTTCGTCGCAATTGAGGAGTTCTGCAGCAACCAGTAACTCTTGTAACGCAGAAAAACAAGCATGATCCGACCTGACACGAAAAACATTTTATCACTTGCAAAGTTGGAGCTTGGAGGTGGCAGTTCATCCGGGGTCAAACATAGTTTCAAACCAACTAACCAGCCACAAAGTCGAAGTCCTCTAGGGAGAAGAAGATTCTACACAAATTGTATTTAAAATGAAACCTGGGGCTGCTTCGACATCCATCGCATGTGTGTTAATTCTAAATAACTTTTTGTCAAGCTTCATTGGCTATCGATGTGCCAGAATAAAAGTCGCTCACGTTGGATCATGAAAAAACTTAATGATCGTTATTACTGGTGATTGTTAATTTTTCAAAAGTTAGGTGCAACCTTTCCACACGTGGGAGAGGGGCGATTTTATTACTGCAAAAAATGGCCAGATGCGGTTTGCATGTAAAATATATGTACAACAAAACGATTCGTTCTATCTATTGACAATTACCATATCTATCTATACTGAAGCCACATGCTTCAATCTGTCTTAGCCTGTAATAGTTGTTTTGGATTTCGGTAATCAGCCTAATATGACTAATATTGATGAGTGCTTCTTATGGGTTTGTAGAAGATGTGGAGTGTGATTATAATTTGTGCATATGCTTTGAATCGACATTTCAATGTTGCTTACTGTAAAACTAGTTTGCGTTAAACACTGTGGGAAGAATACTTTTCATAAAAATAGCAAGGGCCCTGAGCTAGCAACTGGAATGTACAACTTCTCTTCGGTAAGTAGCTAGAAGCTACACGGCGTATTTCTCGTGAAGATGATCTGCTGCTCGTTACCAACGTAACTAAGGTTAGTCTTAGTTATGAGCATCAAATTGCTTCTGTATTGTTTATCTGTATGGTGAGGAACTGGAGCATCACTCAAATAAAAATGATCTACTGGAGAAAATTGAATTGCTGAGAAAACGCCAGTTAATAGTAAGTATGAAATGTTTAATTAAATACTCATCAGAGAGTCATCACATATTATGCAACGCAAGCACCTTTATCTCAAAACCATTGAGGGTAGGGTGACTTCAGTCAACAAATAATAATCCAAGTGGCCGACAAGGTAAAAAAGGACAGAAATCATGTGAGTGGTACTGCACATGTATTTATAAGTTCCGCAACTCATTTCAGTCTATGCTATCAGATAACTTACTTTCATCAATGATGCTGGAATGTAGTTGTATCTGAAAATAACAGCAGTAACTATTTTTAGAAGTTCCAACGCGAGTTGAACCCTCAAGAAATATTTATCGCAATTTGAGACGCTTAATGGCTGTTTGGGTAGAACATCACACAACTGTTGAAAACACCGCACAACAAAGAAATCAAAATCAGTCATAAAATTGATGTTTTTGTAGACAGTTTTCAGAAAAGTGCAGTGGATTAGTGGTATGTTTTCAAAAGGTTTGATGCATCAACGACATTTTAACGAAATTGTAAAACAGACTGCTTAAATGAAAATGAAGCAACAAGTACTTTTCTCCGTGATTAAGTTCTCTGACTAATAAAATTATTTCTTTTTGGAAATAAAAACAGATTCAAAAGAAAAATGTTGAGATTGAAATTAGATAAGATAATAATTCAGCGGCTTATTCATTGCACCTTTTCCCCCAATCTTCTTTGGCTGTGGTTTGTTTCAAAATTCTTCTTGAGTGTCTGTCGCTGTTAGAGGCCAAAATGTATTTTATGAAACAAGTCTACACAGTCATGGAAGTTTTCCGAATGTGTTATTCTACTACCCAAAAAACAGCTAAAAAATTGTGCTCGTTGAATACAAAAATTTTTAGTTTTTAAAGCTTCAAACGCTGCTTACAAACCACAGACGCAAGTTTAGAAGAGAAACTCGCAATATACATCTTACTCTCTTCACGACTAGCAAAGGTGCATTTTGGAGTCTAAAACATCAAATTTCGTACTTTTTTCTGCGGAAAGCTTGCTCAAGTTTACGTGGATGCAGTAGCCATTATTTGTAGAATTGGGACTGTACCTCCATTGAAGTTTCACCTTTGTTTTTGACCGCAGAGCAAAAGAAGAATGTATGGAAAACTTAAGCCTGTGAAGCACAGGCAACAACTGCGTGAGCGTGTCGGGTGTCTGCGTTAAATTTAGGCACGAGCGAGCATAACTGAACCAGTAGCTGATTTTGAAACAACGCTAAAGTGACCCGTTTTAGAAGAAATGGCGCGAAAAATGACAAGCAGCGTTTCTGGCGGGCTGGCGGAGAGAAGTTAACTATCAAACGGATGCCGATCAGCCGAGGCACTCGCGACCGTGACGTGCGTGCGACATCGATGCGCTTCATTGCCAGAGACGATGCGGCCTAAAGCGATCCAAAGTATTACGGTTTCCGATTTTATGACCATATTCTTACCCACCTATCGATTGCCCCTGCGTCAGTTTGGAGCGGGAAGCTGTAGTAAGTCAACTTGCGCGACTGGCGACAAGTTGGATGCGAGCAACGGAAGTGATTTGAGATCGACTGCTGATTTGTGATGGGTCTGACAAACTCGTCTCCTTCCACTAAACAGGAACTACAGAGCGCTTTGTATGACCGCTAATCACAAAATTGATAAAATGGCTCTGAATTTATACAGGTCATGTGTGACCAGGCTCTTATGGGGCAGCTGTGGCCATAAAACTTATGGGGCAGCTGTGGCCATGAAAACCTGACCTTGTGATATTCGTGATCAAGTCGTCAAAATAATAACAAGTCGTCAAAATAATTGTTCACAACAGGAATGGGTCTGTAGAGGAAATTAAAAGACAGCAAACCGTTTTTTTGATGCAAAGGTTATGATCTGAAAAATAACGCATGGGAGGATGCAAAAAACGAGAGTGAATTACCATGTGTGATTTCGTGCTTTTAAGCGGAAAAAATGTAAAAACAGCGAATTTGTTGCAGCAAAATATTTACACGTTTATTTAATACTTTAACTGCTATCATGAAATTAAAATAAACTTTGCGTTGCAGAAGTTGTCAAAAGATGAGGTAACTTTGCGCCAAAAATTTAATGAGGTCACCGATCATCTCACTGCATATATTTGTCCAATTAAGTTTTGCTATTGAGCATCAGTGAGAAGAAAGAAAAACGTGGATTAATCAGCCACACACAGACAACTTTTTCACATGCCGGACCTATTTTCTTTGAACGTAGCCTTCAAATAAGCGGATGTTTCAAAATCATGGCGCTAGATGCAAGAAGAATACGTGCTTTTCCGATTGCAGTTTTGCTTTTTTACAAAACTCTTTGAGATCACTTTGCCAACAGAGGTCTGATTAACACCAATCTATTATAGTTTTTGCGGCACTTGACTGCTTAAAGAGATGATATAGGGTTGACTTGCTAAAGTGGATTTGACATGGGTCGAACAAGGCTTGCAGGCTGACGATTCATGAAAGCAGATGCGGAGGCATATCATCAAAACAACTACGAAAAGCGATGTGTCTAACACGCAACTATTGTAAAGGGTTTGTCTTTCCGTGCAGAAGCGTCTAATGTTACAAATGCAAGGGTGATATCACAGCAAACGACATCGTCGCCTCGAGATACGGGTGGTTGACGAATTTGTGAATGAAAACCTCGTGAGAAAAGCGCTCGATCTGCTTCGTGGAAAGACTGCGAAAAGCAGGTTGTGTATAACACGACGAAGGTTTTTTTGAATGAATGACTACAGCTAAAGCATTTTGTGATTTTTCTGATAAGTGACGCTTTCACGCAAAAATTCAAAGAGGCTTGTTTACATTAAAGTTTATCCACCGTAATAGGTTTGACTGCCCTGCAAGAAAATGAAACGATTCAGCGTTCGGAGCGCACCACTCTAACCTATGTTAAATATTCTTTTGTTCGAAAAACTTGTTATGTTTTCCATTTTGAATTAATGGTAGGTTTTTGTGAAAAACGAAAATTCATAAACATATTTTCTATATTTTAGCAAAACTCTTTAATTTCTTCCATAAAATCGATGCAAGATAAAGCACGTTTCATGTTGAAGGTTTTAATGATGCTTGATACTTTTAACAGTTTTTTGTTGACAACAAAAACAGTTTGTTTTAGAAACGTACAACATGAATCCATGTAAGTGATTGGATTCTGCGTTGTTGTTTTATTACTCACATGATTAGAAAAGACGATATCCGTAGAACGTCAAAGTTTTGTGCCAGAGGTGCTTCTCTAACAAAGCTTTTTTTGCTTGAAAACCATGTTCTGCTGCGACATCCGCACGGATTTTGAAATCGTCACCACAGCACTGACTTAAAACGCTCACACAACAGTTGACACAAGAAGCAAAAGATATTGCTGCGAAACTGAACAGCGAACAAGCAAGGTTGCGTGACAGTAACATTGTGCGCTGTTCGAACCGTCAGAAATTTGTTTAAACAAGAGAGGATGTAAAAGTTTATGAAACACAGGCCTGGAAATAACGTTGCACGTTTATAAAGAGCAGCACTTTATCAGATTTTGTGAAGAGAAGTGGTAATTTTTTTCCCTGTCCAGGTCACGCGTCAGTTTGCGATTTAGATCAATAAAACTGACAGGTTGTCGAAAAACTTGCGTTAGTTGCAGCGTCCAAAAATATTGATGCTTCCCTTGCGCTCCAGATTGTTCTTCACAACGTTTATTGACACGTCACGGTTAGTTTTAAGTGACGCAGGCACGAAATAAACCATAAAACATCTGTCGGCATCGCTAATATTTCATTCGGGCCGAGTCAAGCGGTTCAGACGGAAATCAAACGAGCGTAGCTGGCTGCAGGGTTTCATTCCCTCCCAGTGTCCAGCAGTCCCTATAACGCAACTTTTACAACCGCTCTGGCGCCGCGTCCGGTTTTCCCACGTTCATTAGTTTCAGCTCTGCGCCCCCGCACGATCAAACGTCCCAGCGATCATTAATAGTAAAACCGAGTGGAGTGGCAAATAAGACGTGATTCACGGTGCACCTGGCCGATCGAGTTGTCGTCGTCAAGCTAAAGCTGATAAAACGTGGGTGCTGTCGAACAAAAGAGACGAATCGCCACAACACAACTTTTACATCAGCGCGCACGTGCCCGCGCAATATTTCTTTCAGTAAATATAAATGCCGTCTTTCAACATATAAATATTGCATTGTGAGGTATGAACGCCACACTGTCTCGCGAGTAAGAACAAGTAAAATCGATTTATTTGCCATGATATTGTGCCTCTTCCATCTTGATCGCGGCAATTAAATGCAGTTAAGTCAACTGTTCAATATTTTTTCGATGTATTGTAAAGTGATTGCTTAGCCGATAGACGTCAAAAAAAGGCTGCCTGAAAAACGCAACCTAAACATAAAAGTAGACGCTCCGGTTTGCAATAAATCACTTCCTTAGTAATGAACTGGTAAAGCAACACCAAACTGTTTACCTGAAAACAAAAGTTGACTGTTCTTAACAAAACAGTTAACGATCAATAAATTTAACTCGTAAATTAGGTCGAGTGATGGTTTTTTATTCAAACTACTTCAAGTTCTTGATTTTAACGCTCATATGAAACAATACATAGTAATGTCGTATGTGAAAAGTTACCATGGCGCACATTAAGCTTCTCACATTTATCTTAGTGCGTAATTCAACCAGTGTAGGTTCACCGAACAGAGAGCAAATATAGTTCGGCATGTCCGCTTGTATGGAAGCTGCAGTTCAGCAATATTTGCAACAAGCACATTATATTTTGAGGCATTTTAAAACTCAACAGTAAGTAGTTCTAAGATTTTGTAGTTTCCTGAATCATTATGTATCTGACCGTCAGTGGAAAAAGATGTGCCATCAATAAAACCAGATTTATCGTGGAAAAACAAATCTGGATTTCAAAACTTAATTTCCAAGAGTTTTCAGGGTGGGAACGTAAACTTTTTTCAAGCAACGTAGGGTTTGAAAAGAAAAAATATTTGAATGAGGTTAGTATTTCAATAGAAAACAAAGCTCAGGCAACAGTTGCTTGTCCATGTGTTTTTTTAGCCTGCCATGGAGTTATTCACAATGTTTTGAAACCTGCCTCTAGAATTATCTCGTTTAGGCAATGTACCGCAATCGACGTGGTTTTCTTTTCGTGCTGCAGGTCATGACTGTTACTAATTCAATCTTAACATTAAACACAATGTTATTTCCTTATGCAAAAACACATTTTGCGGCCTCATCAGCTTTACTTTCAGCAGGACGAGTACACTACATTGTGTTAAGTTAAATGCTCTTGTAAAAAACAAGCCATGGCAAAAGAAAGTGAAGCAATGCCCTAAAACTCAGTAAAAGTTTTTTCACCGATCAATCTTGGCCTGCATAGAGGAAAAAGGAAGTTGTGAAATCTCACCCATTCAGAGTATCTTGGAAAGCAAAACTTTGCTAGAGAAACTGTGTAAATTTATAATCATGAAAGATCGAAGAGTTAAATTCTTCACATCCGACATTGTAAAAAGCAATGAAACAATATGTATTTTGACGAGTGGCAAAATGAATGTACTGAACTGAAAGCATGTACCTCGTGCATATGAAATTTTGAAATAAATTTGGTCATAATTTTTGTAGAAACGAATGTCTCATGCCACTTACAACTTTTCTGCCTCTTATGTGATTTTCCAAGCAAAATAAAAAGAGCTAATTGGTAAGTTTACATATGTCCAACTTTAATGATAGAAGCTGTCATACAGTACATGCAACATTGTATTGGTACATGCAACACTTTAAAGGTATTTGACAAACTATTTTCAAGCTTGTAGTTTTTCTTACAAAAAAGCTGTCTTAATGATGCAAACTAAAAGTCTGTCACCCAGAAGCAAAGCTTTCGACATTTGTCTTGCAACGTGTGAGTCGAAAGCCGATCAGGCTTAAATGACGGGGAGTGGAATTCGACACACAATGTCCCAAATTTGGAATATTGCAGCTGAGCAAAACAGTGCCAGATAGTGTTATCTTTTGTGTGAAGCTGTTTACGACTATTGTGTGGCAGGCAAAGAAGTCATGCCACGCCGAAAACACCTGCGCAGCTGTCATAGTGGAGCTTGCGCAAGGTAACGTTTACAAAATGGCAGGCCTTGCATGTGCTGCAGGGCTAAGGTTTTTGCCCGAAACAGTTGCTTTCCACTCAATCAATCACACCTCAGATCTTATTCGAGAATGACTCATTCATGCAGTGACCTGCTGGAATGGTGCACCAGGCATCCTCAAACATCAATGCTTGCTTCCAAAATAAGGTATTGATAGACTTAATATCACAAATATGTCACTACTCCTGAAACATATTCACCCTAAACAGGATAAAAATTTCAACTTCGGATGGACATTGATGCCGAGCAAACTAAAATCTATGAAAATTTCAAGGAAAACTGTTCAGTAAATGAAGATAGATATCTGACATATTGATTATTTGCGTGAAGGATGTGATGTGCACTAACAAGAGCTTTTCTGTTTGATTGAGATTAAGCTACGCAATAACAGCTGAAGTATTTATCAGTAGCCTCAATCTCTGATACAGGTAATTAATTTTAAATAATTGAGTATTTTAACACTTTGTAGCTTTTTGAAGAGGCCTACACTGACCGGTTTTCCATACTAAGTATCTGAGTTGTGGTAAGGAGAAGAACTGCAGAAGAAGACAGAATGCGGTTTTGGAGAACACGACTGAAGGTCGACGTAGTAAATCATTGCCCACATGTAAAAACACTTGAAAAAGAAGTTGTTTTTATTTGCTATTTATTAAAAGGCAGAGCTTGGCTTAAATAATGATTCAAGTAATACGGTAAACTTTCCACATGAATGCGTGTTTTCGTTTGTCTCAGCAATAGTTCACCTCTCCTTATGTACCGGGCGCGGAGTGCCTACCCTTGAGGTCTCACAGATGAGAATGGTTCAAGTTTTAAATCTTAAAAAAGTTGGCTCCAGGTTAGACCAAACCAAGACAGAAGTCACTTCTTTGCTGTTATGATGCTGCAATGAAAACTATCATAGTCTGGTAATAGAATATGATACGTGCTGTTGTTAAGCACTTGTTCTTTGAAATGTATTTGTACTCTCAAAGCACTGATCAGTGAAAATAAAGAAGTGTAAATATGATATTGATCTTAACTCAATTCTGATTCTTTCCTGGGTATGCAGAAGTCTGCCCTGTATTAAAATGATTAAACATGAAAATATTTCATATAACTTTCTTTCTTGTCGAATAACGTTTTAAATGAATTTGGTCTGAACTAAAAAGAACAATGAAAAACGTTTTTTCGTAGAAAAGCTTTTGCTTAGACTTATGGCAAATGGCCTAGATCAGGGACGGGCAATTAATTTTGCTCGGGGCCACTTTTGGAAGGCCGCGTTTAGCAGGGGGCCTTACCTTCTAATGGCAATAGAAGCAAGTCTCTGGCAAGTTAGCTTCAGCACTAAGTTGGAGGAAATCTTAGATATGAAGATTTTTTCGGAATGCTTCCGGGGACCACTGAAAGCGCTGCGGCGGGCCACATGCGGCCCGCGAGTCGCTAATTGCCCACCCTAGATTGTTGGGTAGGTGAAGTGCAAACACGTGTTTGATAAAAATACAATATAATGTTGATTATTTTCCAACTACAAGGATTGTGAGAAAACAAAATATTAGTTTTTTCAGACCAGATTGCGGCATAGCGAGAAAATTATCAGGATTAAATCAGAGTTTTGTATCATTTCATAAAGTCGCAACTAGTTAAAGGGTGTGACGAGCTTGCATTTTAAACATTCCTCTTGAAGATATTCACTTGTTCCCGCCAGAAAATAGGACTCATCGCGCCTCCTGAACAAATTATTTAAGGTCAAATGAAAAAAGTAACAACAGACCGTAAAAGAATTAGATACAACCAGCTGACATTGACGCATAGACATCTCTGCTTTCTTGGCCTCAACGGTTGCGCGAGGCGGACATGGTTTATTTGTGCATTCTCTGTCGCGACAGTGTTCGGCGCCATGTCTCGACAATGTCGCGAACACAACAAAACTGGCTTTTTGTGTTTGTTTCATAAAATTTTGCGGCACCCATAGCTACCATTTTGATATCACGTTTTCAAATCGAAAATGCCTTCAACAGCGCGTGTATGGACATTTAACCTTAGTCAAAACTAGGTCTTGGAGTGCATGGGCAATTTGAAAACGATTTTGATATCACTTTTTGGAATCGAAAATGCTTTCAACGTTGTGTGTAGAAATTTGTTCAAACTTGATCAAAATTGGACCTTGAAGTGCGTGGAAAATCCATTACGCATTTGGTTCAGAAAGAGTTAGTCAAAAAGATGAATCCGAATATTTCAGTCACTGAACTTTGAAAACGCAGAAGTTCACGGTCATATATCATTGGTTGNACAAAAAATCATGTGCTTTAAAAACATGCAAGGCGTATCTGCATTTTTTGTTAAAATATATCAGTCAAATTCGACAGAGAGTATTTGGCAGTTGAAGTCACGCTCTTGTAATCTGAAAACAAACAGGGATTAGTCATCGACCACCCATCACATCATAAATAGGACAACTGCATGTTACACTTTCGTGATCGATACCCAACAAAAGTCACGTGCTGTGGTGTGGTTGTTCGGCTTACAATAACACTGAGCACGCTGGAGTGAGAGAACAATAACACTGAGCACGCTGGAGTGAGAGAGCATTGTCAGATTCACTTTGAAGTTCCCGGGCGCCACTAACAGGACAAGTGGCGGAAAAATAGTGGCCAATGCGCACCTGACAAGCAAACTTAGAAAAGGTATCTTTCAAAGGTTTTTACCGATTTTTTCGACATTTTTATTGCTTTGTGAAAACTGTTTGTTGATAGATCGTCAAGAAGAGCTTCAGATTTGATTACTGCTCAGATTTTATTTGAAGAACGTTAACTAATTGATATTGTCTAGCCGAAAATAAAATGAAGCAATTTAATGAAAACCGTTTATTTTACAAAAGAATTGAAAAATTACAAGACAAGCCGTGGACGTATAAACGCACAAAACCTTCGAAACCCTCCAAATTGTAAAATTGCTTGTACCAGTCGGAATGTCTTTAAATATGAACTAGGCAAAGAAGTGTATCTTTTTATGCGTAATGTTTAGACATTTATTTGTATTTCGAGACGTTGAACCTTTATGTAGTAAAAATACTACACGAACCAGGCGTTTCAACCAAATTAATTAAGCTTTTCTTAGATAGTTGTCGAAAACCTTATCAAATTATTACAAAGGCCTAAATTACATTTTACATTTCAACCCAAAATGATGTATTGAAAAAGTTTTACTGCTGCTACGTTTTAGTGATAACTTCTACTTGATGTGAAATTCGAAAAAACGCTTTCCTGCTTGATCTACAACAACATGCAAGACAACGTTGTGGCGACAGCAGACTAGCCACAACTTTTCGTTGGGCAGCATAGGTGAGGAGCGTCTTATCCTTCACCACTCTCAAGCTGGCCGAGTCAAGCTCATCACATTTCTGCGCTGCCACTGACCGTCGAAACGCCAAAGTGGAAGCATTCGGAGATCGGTAATGGAAAGCGCGGCGGGAAGCATTGACCTGAACGGTCATTCAACCTAAACTCCTCCCGGGATTGTGCAAAAGACAATGGGCGAAGACAAATTTGCGGGTGATGAAAGTTGCTGGCTTGCAACTCTACTGCAAGGTCATGTGGAACATAAATGTGTTGATCTATCGCGCGCATCTGTTCTCTCAATGTCACGTTTACGTTACGTTTAGTGAGCTAGTTCAAACAAAATTCTAACAATGGTCTGATTTTGTATTCTTGGATAATGCAGAGGTTTATGACACTTTGTTGATTCTCTCCACGAGACCAATAATGTTTTAAGCAAACTCTGAAAGTTTATATACAGATGCCCAGTGTTCCCTTTAAGAAAACTGTACACTGAGCAAATGTATATTTTGTTGCGCATTAAGCGCATGCAACTGCGCAACCATGCAGACACGCAACCAGTGAAGCCTTCCCAGCGTTATATGGGCTATACGATATATACATACCGTAAATTTAGAAATTTGGATGTGCGCGAGAATGAGACAGCACTGCGCAAATTATCAGGTGGTACTGCGCAGTTGTGCACCTTAGAGGGATCACTGCACGTGTCGCATATTGCTTCTTTCGATATATCCAAAGTTTGTCGCAATAACCCTGGAAAAACTAGCCAATAAATGCATCCAAAATGTAGTACAAAAAGTTTTCTTTTATATCCCAGTCGTCTTTAATGAAAGATAAAGACCACACTCTCTGTATAATTTTTTTCTTAAGACCCAGGAATATTTTATAAAATATTCACTTTTTGAAGTTTAATCATCAATTGTGCAGAAATATTTGCAAGTGATAATTGTTTAGTTTAACAAAAAATATGTTTTTCTAGCTTTTAGAACGTGTTTAAAAGTTTTGAAAAAACAAGACAATTGGGTCTTGTCAAATCAACATAAACATATTTGCATTGCATGCTTACTACTTGAGTCAGCCGCTTACACCACAATTAATGTTTTATGTGAGTTTTAAAATGTTAATATGCCAAGTGAGGTTGCAATATTCACTGCATCAGTATATGTGCAAAATGACAGCCAGTTTGTATAGAAACCATAACCAGTTTGTATTAATGCATGTGCAAAAATATAACCAGTGTCTTCTCTACAAACAGACCACCAGTTTTGAGCACGCAGTTGCTTAATTCACACAGTTGCGTGGGGCCTTGTGGGAACTTAAGAAAATTATGACAACAAGAAAACCATTGCCTGTTTTCGTGAGTGTAATAAGTTAACGTTATACCTCTTTGTTGTTAAACAACCTGAGTTCGCTGAGTTGCTGTCAGTGAGACATGCGTTTTTTTAAGTAAATACACGGGTAAACGTCAGTCAATTCTTTCACCTGTCGCTGTGATGGTGACTTGGCGTCTGCAGGTAAGCAAACCAGGAATATTTGGACAGGGCAAATTAACTTGAGTGGCGACTGGCCAGTTTGCCACATAGCTACAGTAGGCAGTTGACCACTGTGCTGCACAAACAAACGATACGACAGACCAGGGATAAACCCTGTAATCAGCAGACGATCTGCTTGGCAAGACATCCTCTTAACATCGGACAGCTGGGTTTTTCGTCACAACAAGTAAATCCTCGGGCTAAGTGGGTGTAAACAAAACGAGGGCGGATGTGTGGCCTGGCTCCTGAAAGTCGCGATTTAAACCGTTCCCGCTGGTGGTCACGCAGGTGAACTCACATCCGCCGATTGTAAAATTGGGATTATATGTTTCAGGTTGGAAGACGTTGATGAGCGAAGCAATTGTTTCATCCATGATTTTGCTTTTTGATATTGGAAAAGCACACGTAAGTGCAGTTCACCTCATTTTCATTGTTTTACATGTAGTTATTAAATATTTTTTCAAACTTTTCACAGTTTTACATACTAGACTTGTCGACGCTTCAGTTGCTTTTTTGCCCCAAAAAGAAATATCCACATTTTTTGCGCGAAAGTCATGATAGCATAGTGCAGGGGTTTGCAAACGTTTTTGTCAGAGAGCCACACAAACTAATACACAACAAATCGAGGGCCGAACATCTTACACAATGTGATTGTTTCGTAGTATGTTACATTCTACCAAATCAAAAATTTTTCGTAAATAGATTATATTTTTTCGTCATTGACAAAATGTCTTTGCGGCCGGATGAAATAGCTTCGCGGGCTGAAGTTTGGCCAGCGGACCGTAGTTTGGACACCCCTGGCACAGAGTCTAGTACAGAGTCTACACCCCTGGCACAGTGTCTAGTACCAAGCATAGGATCAAGATTGTGAAAAGCCATTAACTCAGAAATAAAAAGGCAGTTGAAGGTCGGCAAATGCTGCGAAAATCAGTTCTGCGTTCTGGCTGACTGGGTTCAGTTGCTTTGTCTGCGGAGATATTTTTGCCGTGCTATGCAGACTGCAAACTCCAATGTTCATTTGTAAGTCACGTGCAGACATGTCAACAAACCTGCAAAACGTATCTGCCAAAATTTTTAAATCATCCGGAATACTGGTCTTCACTTAGAATGGTTTATTTCGCAAATGTAACATGACACTGCGTAAAGGAAGGTGACATGGTGACATCGCTCGACACTTTCTATTGTGGCAACCTGCCAGAACTGCTCTGTAAATCCGTTTGAGGCGGATGACTCCATAACTGCGCTAGCGCGGATTCAACTCAAACATCCAAACCTACGACCCATTTTCCCGAGCACCGCTGACAGGAGTGTTTTGAACCAAACAACTCAGAACACGCGAATGCGTTGCAAACCACAACAGCGACGTAGACCACCACCTGCTAAGGTTAAGTTTGGTTATTCCTCAATTAAATTAGTGCGTATGAACAACCCTAACAGACCGGTGTTAATTTATTTTCCTTTTGCTGCCCGATTGATACATTTCAAAACAATACCCGCAAGTACTTTTTACCGGATGCACTTAACAATACTATAGTATTGTAAACAATGTACTGTTTGAATAGAAGGTCTTTTTCTTGTACTTTATATTTATCGTGACAGATCAAATTTGAAATGTAGTAGAATATCGGCACCTTACGGGTATTTATAAAAAGTGCCGATACACGCGAACTGCCGCTTTAGACGAATTATGGTTATAAATAACTAATAACAATTAAAAAAACACACGTTTGTTCACTGTTGAGGCGCGTTATGTAGCCTTTATACAACCTCATATCGTACGCCATCAAAATAAACTAAACATGCATAAAAAGCAATGCACGTTGGCTGAGTAAGCTGTTTCAAAGCCGAGATTGCAATATCACAGTAAAGATCCACGTGCCAGCAATATTACATTCTGGAAGCGAACGCTGTTTGTAAACGTAAGTGTTGTTATAAACGAACAAAATACTTTCAGGGATAAAAATTGGTGTCGATACAGGGAAATTGCCAATGTAGGTGAAGCTGATGTAGACAAAATTAAGTACACATGAAACATATAAGGTTTCTGCCGGGACTGAAGAAAATCTGCCGAAATAGGCGAATTGCCGATATACGCGAAGCTGATATAGGCGAGTTCTACTGTACATTTCTATGTGCCTCTCTTACGTCTAACTAAGCCATTAACACATTTTGTTGCGTTTGCAATAACTAGACGTCATTTTCATGATGAAGATTTATTCTATATTCGAGGGATAATTTCGCAAAACATCCTTCTGGACTCTTAGTAGAAACCGAAACGCAAAAACTGTTCCATTTACTCAGCGTGATGTGACAAAAATATGTAATATAGAAACTAAAAAAGATATTCTAGCCAGAGTGCGACAAATGTTTTATACATTTTTTGAATTTTGTCCAAAAAATTGGTATTAAACGTAACTGACCGTTAGTTTTGGTGAAATGTTTACAGACGTTTAGCCAAAGATTTTTTCGTTGAAGTCTTCCTTACCAAGTCAACTTCTTTACAATTTTTGTAAAGAAACTAATACAAAAAAGTTAATAAAAAATAATTTCATTTATGAGTATATAAGGTCAGGAAATCTTTTATCGCATCGCCTACATACTGTACCAACAACCTAGTACAACTATTCAGTCAAAATTTAAAAAGTAGTTAAGAGGTTTATCAATAGCATCCAATATCCAGTTCGAGAATGTCAGTCAAATAATCATAAAATCTTAACTTTTGCTTGGAAATAAAATGTAACAGTAATAGCTGAAATACTGTAGTTACCTTACTTCCACAGCTTTACAGCCCAAGATTACCACACGCAACACCTCAGGTCGTGATATATTGTACTATCCTCCATCTAACTAACAAATAAAGATGTCCACTTTAGCTACACAATAAGCTAAATTTTATAACCAGCTTAAATGCTGAACTTGGATTTCAATTTGATTACCTGCATTCGTCATTTTTTCGATAAAATGTTGTTCTCAAATTATGAAACTAGCAAGTGGTTTGAATTATTTTCGTGGTTTGGATGTTTTTTCCATGATCCTGGTATACGAACAATTGTAATTGTTTGGAAAAAGATGATCCATCATTGTAGACCAGCGCAATGGTACCAACGTTTCATTTTTCAACTTTACTGCAACTGTAAACAGACAAAATCTTGTATGATTATACTTTTCAAACAAGACCCGACTTCTTGTAAAGCATTGGTGTCACCTAGCGGAGATGCCTTCACAGTTTGCGAGGCTACTTTAAGCAAATGTTTTGTAACCCCTTTGATTATTGAAGTGACACGCTAAACTCTTGAATCAAAACAGCAAAGTTTACTGCAATTTTTTTGTCTCAAGAATTTCAAACTGTATCAGAGCATCTTGAACAAAGTTTTTTGCCAAATTTTTTGTCAGGAGCGGCAATTTCACTGCAAACGAGCGTCGGCAAGAAATAAATTTTTTTACAAGAATACGTTTTTAGGTCATTGATTATTTTACAAGCATGCCTTTTCTTGTAAACACGCTGTTGTTGATTTTTCAGAATACACAGCGCACGTTTCTCACAATTGCAGTTCAATCAACAAACTTGCAAGCTCATTATAATGGAAATTACAGCAATAGGTTGGTTAAAAAACTTGACGTTTTGGAATTTGCTCGCAAACCCGATTATTTTAAATTCTTTTATGAAATAGTTCCTACAGAGTAGACCAAGCAATTTTCTAAATAACATAACCAATAAACAATCATTTGGTGTCGAAAACATCGGTAGACCAAATAAGAGTTTACAAAATTTTTTTGCTAAACCTCGCTTTTTCAAATTAAACCTATAGTTGATGAGGATTAACGTCAGTGCGTGGGTTTAGGTGGTGATCGCTTAGTTATTCATCACAATCTGCATGTCTTACAACAACGTTTCTTGCAGGGCACTCATTTCATGCATGCCACACGGACATACCTGTACTCGCGTGTCTTCTGCAAAATCCATTCATATATTCGTACTTTCGCGTTCAGCATTTTTTCTGATATCCTGCTTAAAGAAAATCAAATAACACTGCAGTAGTAGCGGCACTTCAATAACAATATTGCAAAATTGTGTAGAAATTTTAGCGAGGGTGTTTTCAACTGTTGCGATCGGAAATCCCGAGCGGCATGTGCGCAAGGTTTCGCACTGTGGCAACAAGCAACAATAGAGATCATGCGTCGCAATCTCTCTTATTGCTTGCTCGCGCCACGCATATATATTTTTGTACTTCGGGCACATCCCGTTCGTGGTGAATCACAAAATCAAGGCAACACCACCGGAGAAGGTGCAACAACATCACCTCCTTTTTGCAACGAACCACACCGATCGCACGTTCTTTGTGTGAAGGCTGAACTCGGCACGACCTCCACATCCTGGTCACAGTACCATTTTGTTGCGATCGGAAATCCCGAGCGGCATGTGCGCAAAGCTTCACACTGTGGCAGCAAGCAACAACAGAGATCACCCGACGAGATCACTATTATTTCTTGTTCGCGCCACATATATAGATTATTGTTCTTCGAGCACATCCCGTTCGTGGTGTCACACATTCAACGCAACGCCACCGGAGAGGTTGCAACACAACTAACAACGTATTCTTTGAGAAGCAACTGTCTGACCGATAAAAACGGTTTGACCATTTAAAAGTTCTTGCTGATGTGAAAAAATATTGTGCTCACCGTCATTATCGTGACAACAGCTTGATTAGCCAAAAGTAGATTAAACGGTGGTTTTTCAAAACTGGTCTAACTGCGAACAGTTTCTGTTTTTGTCCAATCTTTCTTACAGTTGAGTGAAACGTTGGCCACAAATTGTGATGAGTATGTTGTGCTTTTCGATTCACACAAACAAACTTGTCTTCGCAGAAATATTTTTTTGAGGAAGGTTTTTGTTCTTCATCAGACGAGCAAAGGGCATCCTTCAAATTAGCGATCGAAGGCGGCACATCTGAAGTTTGCATTTCATTTTGTTTCATTTATTTTCTGTTAAAGAAAGCGATGAAAGAAACAATGAAGAATTGAATTCATCCCAAGAGCCAGATACTTAAAACGTGCCTTGCCTTTTGCTATAATAGCCAACCCGTGACAAAAATCAATTGAAAACACGATTATCGCCAAAACGTTTCATTATTATGTGCACTGCGCATATATACATGCGATGTCAATGAGATTTTCGCACTGCGAAGAGTTGAAACTAGCCTTTGTTATTCGACCTGACATTAACACAGAGATTCAGACTATATATTCGTGTTTGAGTTTTTTTTATAGTTCATTGGCCAAACTGATATATTTTATCTATATGCATTAAAGTTTTAGTAACTAAAAATATGTTTTAATCAAAAGCGAGTGTACTTACACCAAAGTGTTTCTTCATTCCTCATTGAAAAGAATGCGTGTGTCTGTTTTCTGCTACATAAATTGAACCATATTCACAACATAGAGTATTTCACTTAAGTTTTTAATTTATTGCCCGTCACCCTCAAACATGAAATTTAAATAAGCACTACCATTGCCGTAAAAGAAATTGTTTGTTGCTTTTAACCAAAATACGAAAAGATCTTTTCCCTGAAAGCATAGAGTTGATCAAAACATAACAGGTTTTATGAAGAAAACGTGAATTCTGCGTATATAACTTTAAAATACTCATGAAATAAAACACATTTTCAATAATTTTCATAAACTGTGGTGAAGCATTTTTAACGGGGTATATCTAAGTACAAAGGTTCTTGCGAAAAAGTTAGAGGTAACATGGACCTGTCCCGGGTTTGTACAATTGACGAAGGTATAGATATATTTTTGGTTTCACGCTTGACGAAATACAGTTAATGTTGACGCAAAGTAAAGAACTGCTTTGTATTTATTTCACTGGTTGTTGAAGCTGCGTCTAACAATTGATTCTCTTCAGCGCTAATTGCGTTGTGTTTTTGTTGTAAGAGCCCAGTATAACTTAAAGTCCGACAGTTTTTGGTTTTAATAAATGTTGCCATCAAAGCATTCCAACTATGTTTTGATACAAACAAGGTCAAGGTTACTGCATGCAGCACCTCGAGGTTGGCCTGAAACAGATTTCGTTGGCTCTGACAACAATTAGCTCAGCTCATGGCATTTGTTATATTGATGTGTTACACAAAATTTTCTTATCAGACAAGAGGAAAATTTCCTTAAGTGACAAGAAAATTGAGAACACAACCACAGATGCACAATTGCGAAAGATCTTGAATTGCTCACTCGCTCTTGACGTATATACACTGCCTAGAAGAAATGATCGGAAAATGCAGTCAGTGAGTACTGCACAGTTTGAGTGGCATGTGTCAAGCAAACAAGCAACAGAGAAAGGATTGAATAAATGAAAGAAATTCAAAATAATCTTTGCAAAACAATTTTATTTTAGGATGCTTTAGGTTTTCCTTTACTTTTTATGTCAACAGTCCTCAGCAGTCTGTGCCTCCCAAACTTTTTGTCGACATTTCAGCAACACGCTTTTGAGGCTACCGACTTGTATTGCATCAACCAAGAATAGCATGCAGATAAGTATTCCTAGTAATGCTAAAGAGACTCCAACTTACTGGACAACATAAAGTCACTAGAAAGAACGGAATTGCTTGCGTGTGGCATCAAAGTTTGTTTTTGTGTTTACAGTAGATTTAACGAACCAGAAATCAACCAGAAAAGCTAGAGCAGTTGCGAAAACACAGTTTCACGCCTTAATCGCTTGAAAAGATTCCGAGCCAGACCTTCGATTTTTTACCTTCAAGTGAAGCTTAAGTAATGTTTTAATCGTTATTCCAAAGAAATGTAACGACAAAACATGTCGCTGTTTTTCAGACGCAGTGCTTCGCTGGCTGCGAATCGACGGGGCTGGCCGGCCACTCGACCCCCGGCCCTGAGCGTATTGACACCGCGCGGCCACAAATGTTATTAATTTGCGAGCCATTTGCGAGCAACGAACCATCGCAAGCGCAATCGGTCTCATTTTGTTGCGATCGGCCTGTCGTGCTTTCGCCGCCGTGCAAACCACCCAAAACGACAACACTCTCACCGGCGCTTTATCGGAACAGAAAGTGGCCGTTCTTTCGTTCTTTCGATGCGAGGCGGTGACAAGGGCAAACTTCAAAAAATATGTCGGTATTTCCCCCAGCGCCTCAATGCTTTCGATAATGTCGGTTCGGATGGGTCGGTTCGAGATCGCCGCAGGTGGTCATGAGCGGCCGCGACGATCAACAAACCCGTTCGTGTTTAAGAATAATCCGAAAGCGTCACCATCAGACAACTTTCAAATACTTGCGCATTTCCCTTTTGTGATGAGGCATTCCACAATTTTTCACGCATCCGAAACTGATAGCGGTTTTCTTAAAATTGAAGTTTGAGATTTTGGTAAACACGGAAACTCGAAAAATTTTAAGAAATGTCCTTTATCCTTGCTTGAAAATTCATCTTTGACTATAAACTATTTCATTAGGAATGAGCGATTTTGTTCTCGTTAAATATCTGATACTTTTTACAAGTCCTCGATACTTTTCATAAGACGTCAGTGTTGATTCATCGCGTGACACTACTGCACGGCGATGCGAAACTGCAGCAGCCACTGGCACAATGTTTCACTGTTTGCTCCTTTTCAATATTTAAATATTGTCTGCGCTTATCACCTCACACTCCTCGCACATGCTGCGTTCCTTGCGTTCTTATGAACCACCACTGACCCCTGTGATGAAGAGCTTCAGGCTGAGATAAGCCAATAAAAGTAAAAATTAAACGTAACGAGGACACAAAAATGGATGACCGACTTCTGGAGATATAATTTCACTGCTAATCGCGTTATTTTGGAAATTTCAATCGGTGTCTCTCAGTAAGAACATATCGATAACCACGAGAAAAAAATTTGTGAAAAGAAATCACTTGTTTATCAAAATAAAACTTGCAGAAAAAATATCATTCTGAGCGTTTTTTTTTTCGTAATCACAGCGAAAATGATTGAAGAACGCCAAAACGTTGCGAATGACATAGTGTAGATATGTATTAATGAAAAATCTACTCCATATCTTAAATTCATTCGCAGCGATCTCTTAATCAGGTGCATCCTGATCACCAACGTAAACAACGAGACTGCAAGTGAACAAATGCTCGAAAGCCTAACAGCTGACGGTTGCAATAAAACACTTGAGTTTTTTGAAACCCAGAGTTGTCATGGCAGACATTTTGTCGAAAAACATGGCTAAGTGTTCCGGCTTTGGCGCCCGCGATCTCAAGCTTGGAGTATCATGGTTACGGTGGTGTGTTTTTCGAACGACTGATAAGATCTCCTGGATGACAGTTGATATTACAATTCAGAAAGAAGAGCACCATAGAAAAATGGTTGTATGCGACATAGCTCCTAAAGATCAACATTTTAATGTTTTTAGCGTGTTACTGAAATGATGCGCATTTGAGGACGCGGTTGTTAAAAAGCAAAATTTGTTAAGTATAAGCAGTTGTAGCGAATATCAATATTGGAAGATATTGCTTTCTGTCATAAATGTTTTTTGTTCACTGCAAGTTCCTAATTTTCTAACAAATGCAGTTTATCTAACGTTTGAGGGATTAATCGCAGCTTTCAAGTTGAATTTTACCACAAATATTCGAAAGTACAGCTTTGACGAAACGCTCGCAAAATTTGAATTGCGCAAAGCAGTGAGTTCCACCATGCTCAGTGTTTTGTATTGCTCGATGCTGCAATTTCCTTTGCGTATTTTATTTTAGTGAATTTGTTGGTCTAAAATTGTTTGCTTAAGTGGGCCAACTTAGAATTGTCATATTTTTAAGTACATTAATATTTTTCACAATTTCATCAACGATTGTAGTACAGCCTGTTATTCAAAACAATCACAAAACAATCAGTTGAGTTCCTACCTCTCAGATAACGCATGTGCTACTAAATTTCTCAAAAAATCTTGAAGGTATTAATAAGGCCATCGTGTATTGATCCCAACTTTTTGTAACCACTTGGCAGTATTAAACTTCTGTAGATAGTTTTACATAAATGTCAGTTCATGACCGTATTTGTTTGTATTTTTGGGCCAAGCTTTGTTCGCTATTAATGCTTGCGAATTTAGGAACAAACACACACAGTCTGGTAGTAAACACCTCCGCACAGCCTACAACCAAGGTTACCATCTTCTTGGATCGAAAAATTGGCACTTTTCGGAAAAAATGCTTTAGCATCAAATATAACTTACATTTCAAATGGAGTTTAATGTACGCAACAGATTGCAATTGACTGAAATTATGTGGTATCACAATGAAGCCACTTATTACGAACAAATTTATAGAAAAAGGATCTATGAATGTTAACATATTATATATTTTGCCTACTGAGCAGGCATGTTCAACTCTTATTTGAATAAGACATAATAACACCAAGACTTAAAAGCAGAAATCAAACCATTCGGCGTCATGGGAGCGTTCAGTAACTCACCGGCAGTAATTTTCAATTTCAACTGGTTAATTTATAGCGTTTAAATGAAATTTTAAATGAAAAATTTTCAGAATGAAAATTCATATCTGCTTTTATTTTTTGTAGTGTCCACTACCCACATAAATATCGTGTTTGAGAGATAGATCTGCTGTGGAGAAACTCCGTAATTGCATTGATTTTTTGCGTCGGCTTGATATTTTGGATTTTTTTACATAAACGAAATCCTTGTAACAGGCTGTACTTCTGCTTGATCTTGTATTTTTGAGTTTTCCGTTGGATATACAGTTTTCATGTGCAACATTGTAGTTTTGAAACAAGTCCTTTTCAGACCATTGGCGAAGTTTTTGAAGAACACGCCCTTACCAGACGATGAAAAACTTTACACATATAGCGATTAACGTCGACTCCAATAGCTACTGCACTTTCGCAAAAAAACTCCGGCAATTTTTGCATTTGTTCTTGAGTGAGGTGTTAGTTGCACGTGTAATGTGTCTGCAGAAGTGTACTTGAACATCAGCGTACAAACATTTCAATGTGCAAAAATACATTTGTAACAGTACTGGGATGATCACGTAATAAGTGGTCAAATGATTTGTAGATTCTCAACTTCTCTGTTACTCCTAGACAACAACTGAACTATTATGCCTCTTTACGTACTGTGCAAAACGATCAGGGACAAATCGCAATATAACTTCAAGCTAAGGGGTCCAAACCCACATCCGCGGCCCACCTGCTGAGAATCGCTGTATAATTTACAAGCATTTACTTTTGCCCACTCAATTTCATACAGCCAATTGCGACATGATTTATTTACATGTTTAGATGAAAAGCATTTTTGGGCTTTGGCGATACATTTTTCAACAAAAATACGACTCAAATGGATCGTGACGTAATCCTACACGGAAAATCATAAGTTTTCTTCACTAATCGCACAGGTTGGGAATGAACTACTAAAGCGCACTGTGCGATGTACACATGTGAAAGGTCAAGAAAATATAGCTGAAAAATATGTGCGTTCTGCTGCGAGAAAAGCACATGATTGGGTACTGTACAGTATTTGCAGCGTCATCCACACAAAATCCTTTATGCTGTTCCACGCTGTGCAAAGGAAATTAATAACCAGCGATAATATTCAAAAATACCAAAATCTACACAAACTGATAGACGTATTTTTAGTATTGCACAGTAAACTTAAAAAAATGTTTTTACACTATCACGTTTCGTTGGTAACAAATAGGAACATTTATAAGTCAGTTGTAATAGTTGTAACGTCCACTGTTCAAATATGACTAAATTCTGCGGCGTAGCTGTCCTGCATAGCCGCACCGAGCAAAAGCAAAGTTTTTTTTCGCTTGGCACAGAGTGCTAGCCTAAGTGAACGAGTCACAAGGTTGCCTTCCAAGCTGCAACAGCATGATTCAATTCCCAACTCGTACCTTCGAGTGCGCGTCGCCTCACTCAGGCCCTGCTGCTTGTATAAAACCAATAGCGCGGAACTAATTCGCCGTGCGTCAGCGCTGTCATTCACAGAATCATCGATTTCATCACTATAATGAGCAAACGCCTGTGCACACGACAAAGCGATGCATTCCGGATAGATTCAATCAGGCGATCAATCCGTCAACTCCTCAAGTTGCTCGTGCCATCCAAATCTCTGAGCTGTACGGGATAGGATGAGTATTAACAAGCTACGGAATGGTTTGGCCTATATAGAATTTTTTCATAGTTAATTAAAATTAGCCTTAGGCAAAAAGAACTTGGCGATTAAAATTTTTACACAAACAAACCATTACTTTAACCCAATCAGGTAACTAATAGAAACATTTTGTGTGAAGTTGACATTATTGCTGAAGGAGGCAAGAATTTTGTAAATTCTCGACAAAAGTATAAACATATTTTCTGATTTTCAAAATGCCATCATATCTCACGGAATTTTAAGCTTGAAAGGCATTACTGTAAGAGCGCCCTTGCGTTTTTTAGTGTTTCATTTTATGTTTTGATTTTGCCGACTCTCAGATACCGGTTTATACAATGTACCCCATGAAATAGTAATGAAAGTAACGATCAGCCGTATTTGTTCTTTAGTTTGTCCTTTGGATGATGCACACATGCATTGAGAAGCAAAAGCAACCAAAAACATATAAGTTAAGCAGGCGGTCCAATGATGTCGCAAATTAATCGTCTCAGGATGGATGAAACTATAACAGATGACAACGACAAACAGAAATTCGTTTGATGGGACTTCCGTTATATTGTTTACCGGAAGACAAAAGCTCACTTCTATCTTCTTGTTTTCTTCACACTACAGTACAGTGTTTATTACTTTGCTTCCTTACAAGTGAGCAGACAACTGCTGCCGCAAGTGGTGATACCGTGCCAATTAAAGTCATCTGCAACGAGGGAGAGGATGGTGAAAAGATACCCCAACCGTCAATCTGCCGCTGTTAGAACCATTCAACGTGCCGAGCCAACGACGCTTTCGTAACTTGTTGCCGAGCTGTCAACCAGTGGTCTTAAATGTGCCGGTCACAGCCACGTAATCAGTCATCATCGACAAAATCAATCGTCAAAACGCTAGGAGATCAAAGCTACTGTATTTGCTTCGCCTAGTGAGCGTACCAAGAGGTAACTGTGAAAATCAGCAGCAGAAGGTGCTTATCCACATGCCGTATTATCTTAGTTGAAACGGATGTGCGTTGTTTTCTACATTTGCTAATCACGATGTTTTCCATCAGTTACAGGAGCTTTTCCAGATGTTTCACAATTTTTTAGAGATAGTCAAATAAATATAAACTTTTGGTAACATGCAGACTGCAGTTATGAGCTTGCAGTTCACTCATGTCCGCTCCTTTGCCTGCAGAGGCAAGTTGCGAAACTCGGAAGCGAATTTTTCTGCTATGGCCTTTGTTGCGTAACAATAACACGGCAACAAACCTTGGAAGATGCCCTTCAGGTTACGGTGGCAGTAGCGTTTTGCCGCATGTAACTTTTGAACGCAGACATCTTGGCAGGTAATGCAGCGAGACAGTGGCTGCTGCTAGCGGTAAGGCACGGAGGTTCAAACCAGTGGTGGGCGAATTGCGGATCGCCGCCATAGTTTGTGTGACTCTTCTAGAGGAATAGCAATATCTCAAATTGGTAGAGAGTTGTTGCCTCAAATTTAGCGTCTGTTTCATTTATCAATGTGTTTATACCAGAGATGAGTGGAGTCACATTTTTCAGACTCCGACTCCGCTCCTGCTCCACGCTGTAAGACTCCTGCTCCGACTCCGAAAACATTTGAAAAATCACCTCCGATTCCTGTTAACACTCCGAAAACATCCAAGTAACTGACATTAAAAAGATACTGTCTATTTTGTCTCATGAGGCAAAATATATGTCGTGGCTATTTCGCCTTTGACAGAACACAAATGGTTGAAATGGTCACGTGACTAGCACATTAGAGAGAGACAAAACATGCTGAGATTTAAAGTTATGGCTTAGCCTATTCTTTACAAAACGTAGATAAACAGCCACTAACAGCTTGCCCACATTTAAGTTAGACATCATGTATGTCATGCATTCCAGACTTGTCATGTGATACATTCAAAGTTCAAACAAGTGTGTGCAGCTACTGACAAAATAGCTTCAGGACTGTTTTTGTCTCATGAGGCAAAATAGACGCTGATTATCAAATATACACACTTTAAAGATATGGTTCTACTGTAATTAAATAATGACGTGGAAATACTGGAAATCATTGAAACACTAGCTGAGTAGTTCAAGCTTCAATATAATTAACCAGATAGATGCAATTATTTGAAATGAGTGTTAATTTTCAATTTTACAAAAGCCTCATTTTAAATCTCCGAGGTCAGGAGCTGATCACCTGTTTCACAAATATTTAATCGTACTTTAAACATGTGCTCATATAAAACTCTCAACTATGGCTGTACCAAACTGAACCATTTCAAGATGAACATTTACATTACGCATGGATTAGGCTACAATCCCTTTCAAATTTATCATAAGCAATAGAGATGCAAAACAATATAGGTTATCTTGAAGCTGCAACTATCAGGGCAAACATGCAACTTTGTTTAGTGTGGCTCCAAAATGTGAGCAGAGGTTGGCCTATGCAAGCGGTGGCTAGACTAGAAGTCTGCTCAATGCGAATAAACATTGTATTGCACTGCTGCACATTACTTACTTCTAACATCATCGTCAAATCCTGTCACTAGGCCTACAGTGTATAGGTCATTTCGGCACACTGTTACTTCTCTATAATCTGTTTTGTTAACCATTGTTTTTTTTCATGTGTCTTGTGCTATTGCCCGCATCATTAGCCCAACATTATCATAGCTACGGCATGGATTCCGAAATTCCTGAACTGCATGGTCACTTATTTTGCATAGGCCGTAATTTTGAAACCATCATTAGTGGTGAAATGCTCGGCACTCCCACCCATTGTCACACTTGTGTCATATATGATTACACTGGTCAGAAAACACGTCTCAATTAATTCCATTCTGTTTGATAACAATAAGCATCATTACAGAAATTAGGTACTTAAAAATTTTGATGGGCTCCTGCACAGACCTTATGTTGACTCCGGCTCCTGCTCCGGCCCGAACCTAAAATATTGACTCCGGCTCCGGCTCCTGCTCCAGCCTAAAATGCAAACTCCGGCCGGAGTCCATTCCGGCACTCCGGTTCCGTGATCATCTCTGGCTTACACCAGTTTGTAAAGTTAGTCACCAGCAGTTTTCCCTGTTAGAAAATTTTACATTGAACAAATGTTTGTTTCAGTGCGCATGCAATTTCACAACCATATAGATTGTAGACCAGTGGTTCTCAAACTTTTTCTGATCGCGTACCATTTGTGGCCCCCGAACTGTCATCACGTACCACCTTGTTCCAGGAAAAGTCAATGTGCCAAATATCAT
>JGI24159J19872_10000040_pt1 | contig 60763 bp, 34 predicted proteins | sample Ectturendosymbi4_FD_19872 | JGI IMG/M metagenome (IMG submission 19872) | reverse complement strand
GCAAATGATTTCAGTAATTGAAATTTAACCTCGTGTATTCTTCAAATGTGACTAAATGCAACTGAAAATTATAATATCATCACTAGCAATTGCCGAATTAGTCAGGACAGTAGCAACTTGGCAATCAACCTATGTAACCTTATTTTCTCTTAAACACGTTAAATACCAATCCACCAAAGTGAGTTTAAAGATTTTCACAAGTTGCATCAAACGCATTTCATCATACCTACTTTAGGAAAAGCTTGTGAATTTGATAAAGCATTTCATAAATAGTCTATATATTTTTTGTTGAACTGGATGGTACGTGAAATTGCGACTGGATGCGTTGACTTTCCCAACTCCTGTCAACTTTTCATAAAAAAACGCATCAAGCTGTTGGGTTCATAACGCTATTGAACAGATTGATGACAAATAATCTCGTGACAAAGCATTCTGCAATTCCAGCACTTAGTAATGGTTCTATTTATTCGGAGGTGAACAGACACTTGCACCAAGTTGGCTTATAGCTCTTTGTAATCGTAATTTGGTGGTTGCATGCGCGTCTTGGAACTCATGCTTACAAGTGCATTTCTCACTTTTGCTCAAACGAGTAGACTTGGTGAATGCAACAGAATTGTCCTTTATTCCAGAAAAAGCTATAACTTTGGGGTATTTTCTCAGAGAGGGAAGTTCTACATTTTGATTGCGTATATACAAACAAGTTCTAACAAAAGACACGGCAAAAACTGTAACTCTTGAAAAAGGTTGGATACAAGGAAATGTCTGTGATCTCCAAACCACTCTGAACTTCAACATTCCGTTACTTGAAATTACTGCGAATGTAAAAAAGACTCGTGCGGAACACAAATGTGACAAAATGCTTGTTTTCAATTAACGAGCTTTTTGAGCATGAAGCATCTTGAATTACGCGCCAGCATGAATTTTGGGGGTCGTAGTCATTGTTCAAGATATCTAAAGTCAGTCTTCGTTTTTTCTTTCGTTGTATTAAACTGTGCAGTAAAAGTTATTTGCGACATTCTTAAGCAAGACTCGAAGAGTTTCGTTTTCAGGTTTTATTGCTACGCGCACATGTGTGCCTTGAGGTCTCCAGACTTTTTGAGCAACGAGTTTACCAATTGCTAAGATTGCCAACGGTCAAAATCACTGTTTCAGGACCGTCTTACGAAAGTCAAGAAGTTCATCTTTATCAATGGGCCTCCAACAACTTGAGCTTGCAACAGAACGCAGAAGTTAATACGAAATTTTGTGTTGGCATGAATGGACCTAGCGGAAGTAATTATTTACAATGTAATGTTTTTTTCTCCAATATCTTATTTTCCAAGATGTTATGTAGTTTGACATTGCTAAAAGTACCCTGGTCAATTCAATATCGCTGTGATAGTATTTCATCGACTATACATCAAGGTTGCGCCGAACGCGTTAAAAACATTGCTATATTTTGTGAAGGTTACTAATTTTAAGGGCTAAAGTAAGTTAGCACTCCTACAGTTAGTTGGCTGGCATTGCTACAGGTGTGAGTGATATAATGAGTACGCTACAAACTGCTTTCGCATTACACGCTGACTGCAACATACGTACAAGCGTTCCTTTTGGAGTTCTCAAGGCGGTTTTCATCACATCTTCATTTTATTGATGACACAAGCTTTTGCTTCCAAATGTTCTGACTGCTTATAACTGTTATCTGAAGTTGTTTCGCCCTTGTTAGTTAATAAATGATCAGCTGCGAAAATAACAAAATTTTAATTATTCAAAAGCGAAAGCTACCATGCCACAAGTAAGGCAGGTCCGGCCGCCCGCGACTGCACTATTTTACTGGTCTTTCAGTGATGATAAAGTACAGAAACATAGAAGGTTAACGACCGTTACATAAGAGCTGGAAGACTTAGATTTCCAATCTTATACTTGTACATCCTATTCAGAGGCTATTGTAAGAATACCAAATGGATAAAGTAATCAGTAGCTTAATCTTTGTGGTGCAGAATTTGCAGATCCTCTTATTTCTCCATTGAAGAGAGAAAACAAAATATGAACACAAATTTCAAGTCCCGCATGAGCCATTGCATTTGTATACAGGCACGTAACCTGAGGGAAAATGAGGGCAATTGCTAATTCCAAAATGTTGCACCTAAATTTTCAGGTTAAGCCTTACATAAAGTTCAATTATAGTATGAATTTCCTAACAATTGCACTATAATCAACGTTTCAATGATCAGGACAACTGGTAGACCATAATGCTTCAATCAGCTTCGACTGAAAACTGAAGAAGGATACGTTCCTTACAGTTTCGTTGATCTGCACTGAAGTCTTTCTTTGGGTTATATAGCAAAGGTTTGAAGTTGGTGATTATGAAATGAAAACTTGTATCTAACCGCTTGTAATCACTAACCGCAAGTAAAAACGTAGAAACAAAGCGCAACGCTTTTCTCAGCTGTTCCTGGCACACCAGCTTGCTGTATTCCACTAATGTTGATGTAAGCTTCATTTCATGGCTATCGCATAAATTCCCTTCTGAAAACTCTAGTGTGCTAAAAATAAAATTTATCCTTAGTTGCTGTAACGGCTGTAGCCCGTCACCAAATATACAATTATTAGATTTTTTATTTCTACAGTTCTAAAACTTAGTCTGTAACTGTGAAATTCTTAAATTCCTGAACGTTGAGCCACTTCTCTTCCGAATAGAGGGATCTCCGCTAGGTTATTTCGGCCATGTGGCCAGGATGTACCAGGAAAGATTGGCGAGGCAAGTCCTGCTGGTTACACCCACGGGAAAGTGGGTCAGGGTCGACCAAGGACCAATTGGAGTGATTACATCCTCCACCTTGCTTGGTCCCGTTTTGGTGTGGAGCCATCAGAACTATCTGATATTGCTGAAAGCCGCGAGGAATGGTATTCCGAGTCCTAGGGTTGCTGCCCCGCGACCCTATCAAAGGAAATAGTAGTACGAAAATGAATGAATTAATTTAACTCAGTGTGTGAATATGGCGGTGACATACGTATTATATCCCTTGAAGCTCAAACGTGCTAAGAAGCAATTAAATTTCAAACTCTTCTTTGCTAGCGATCATTCGCGATTTTCAATTGTGATGATTAAATATGTATCATGATGGTTCAATCACAAATATGTGAAGCCTTAACGTGTTCAGGAATGATTTCTCATGACCTTTCCGGCGAGTTAAAAATCAGTCTTGTCAAGAACTCGAAGTCCGACCTGTGAATAGTCTAAAGGTGTTTCAACTTTCATCTGTTACATTAAAAACAATCTTTCATGAACTACTGCACATTAAAAACCAACCGTAGAAATTTGTCAACTCGCTGAAACAAACTTTTATTTGCTGGTTAAATCTGACTACGATTGTTCGGAAAAACGCCGGACAACTACACATTTTATGGATGATGCTTTGAAAACAGTGGTCATGAAATGCTCAAATGTTGAGTGTCAGTGGTTGTTTGCCTCCCTATGAAAATTGCTGGGTACTCGTCTCTTTGTATACTCCATTATTGTCAAATTATAAAAAATAATGAAGAAAAAACGTTATAGGAATTACTTGGCACAAAAATTACTTTATTTATGATCTGAGCAAGAAAACTGGATAAGACACTGTAGAGTACCGTTGCGGCGTCAGACACTCATGTCGATGAAACGCCAGTCCTGAAGGAAACGAGTCAGAGGTCAAAAGGCGAAGGAAGAGACTCGATTTAGTTCATCGCAGTTCGCTGTCCAGTCACCTTCCATCAGGCTTGCCTTGGTGAGCATTGCGCCTGGTCGGAAACTATTAACCACTCAATGCAGTCTCATATCTATTTTTAGTCCACGTCATAGTCTGTTATAAGGTGAGGAGCCTTCCGCTAATACCTGTCAGGTTACTGTATGACTGCGAACGTAATAATCAAGTGGTGGTCGAACGCAAACCGCTCATACAAAGAAAAACTACTTTGGTTGAAGCGGACGTTGTCTGATTCTGCACTCTTTTTTTACCTGCTTCAGTCCGTTAGTTCTCAAGATTCTTCTTCAATAAATGCTTTTCCTAAACCTCCGGTGACAACTTTCCGCTCGAAGGTGGTTTGTAGACGCTGGTAACGAAATCAATTGAAATTAAACATTTGTGCAACAGTTTTTCGCCGAATGTGCAGCACCATTCGTCGAATTCGTAAGCACACGTTGGTGAAACAATAACAGGTGATAAGCTTTTGTAAAAAATTCGGCAAATGTGACTTTGGTCGTTTTTCCACCAGTTTTCCAAAATCTAACACATCATACTTTTACTAACCCAACTAGTCGCTACCACTCTTTTGACAAGAAGCTGCATCGCTTTTTTGGAGAGCAAAAACATATCTCTTTACAGCGATGGACAACCTCTAACAGAACTACAGCGTTGTCAAAGCAGTAATTTTCCTTTTGTGTCTGCTTTTGTTTACAACACCAATTCTTCTTTGTTTCCTTACGGAATCGGGTTCTTTCCTTATAGAGCAAAAATTTGATGGGAGTGCTCAGGCAAGAATGCTGCATACAGTGCTCGAAGAAAACGTTTTTGTTTAAGTTGTTTAGACAGCCAAAACGGAGCACACACTACTGGCATTTTTAGAAAAAGACGTTTAAAGAGCTGGAGTAATTTTCTTCTCCAACGACTTTTAATCCTTTGGCCATCAATCCTAAGAAAACAGATTTTAGTAGATAAAAACCGTCATAACTTTGCTTGTTAGGAATTGTAGAAAAGGTGAAAACACGTAATTTTTATAGACTGCGATTATGTTTGCGCTTTCAATTCTCAAGAATTCGTCAGGTTGTACAAATTATCTTTTTTATTCATCATTCCCATTTCTGCCATCTTTTCAGCGAAGCTAAATCACCGGTTTATACATGGGAATGGCTTCTCATGGGACAGTTAACTCGAGATTTCTCCCTTGTCCTATCCCAAGTAATTTTAACATCAAATAACTGGAATATTCTGAAGTTGAATGCCATTACAGTATTACATGTTCACAGCACAGTAAGTATTAGACTTAGTGCCATGGCGCAGTGACGCGAGGTCACCTAAAATAAGGTTTTCTGCCCTTTTTTAGGTGACAACTGAAAAACGGTCACCAAATTTACATTGGCCCCACTCACAACCGTATCCTCCCTCTAACTGGGGCATTTGGAGTGCTTCAACCACGGCTTTGTAGATACTAGACATACACATGACATAATGGACTTCGTATTACTAGTTTCGTGGGATCCCATGGGATTGGGAACTCACAAGTTGCCATGGCATGCTATAGGACAGAAAAAGTCTCTCATGGACTAGTCTGCCAATTGATAAAATGCATGATGACATGCAAGCATAGACTTACAGACTAAGAGCATCCGCAATGAAACACTCTAGCATGCAGAGTTTTCAATCTTAGAATAAGTCGCTTCGGTGATGCAGCATTTGTGGACCTGCGTTTGGCGGCGCATTTATGTCAAGTCATTATACAGTATTTCCTTTATCTTACTACTTAGATTTTCAGTAGTCTCGCTAGTAAAAGTTTTCAGCTCACACATTTGAGCAAGCACCTGCATGGCTGCTTCTTTTTGCAGTCCTGTGAGGTTGTATGCCGTACAGATGCGATGATTGTACTCACATCATTCCCTATTTACATCTTCTGGAGAAACGTTCAGCTGGCAGACTGCTGTCAACCCACACTTATATTTAGTGGCTCATGTTGATTCACCGTACAGTAGACTAGCGTGAGCGAGAAGGTCAGGTAAAGGTTATAAATAAGCCGGTAGTGGTAGGCCAGTCTCTTTTTGTCCTGCGTTCAAATAGGTTCAAATCCCCAGTTATCATCAGGTCATAACCTCTTGTCAAACGCGGGGGAAGCTCCTGTGGAGTTGGCGGGAACGTAGCAGTCTGATTAAATTTCACGCCTACAAACCCGTCTAATTTAAGAATTGTCGATGATTCAGACTTGACAGCCTTGCAGAAAATTGCAAGCCGGATAAAATTGTTGTGTAGCTAGTCATGTCATTCGCGTTGTTTAGAAAGGTGGTTCATGCCCACTTTTGTTATTGGGAACTGAATACCAACAATTTTCACTTGTCTTCTGCACTTTTTGGTAGGTCATGGAGTGTAGCAAATGTTAACAATTTGCAAGATATAAGCTACTTTGTGATGATTACGATGCTCACAAACAGAAAATAACAATGTATCTTTCGGGCGCTCGCCTATTGTGTAAAAGGTACAGAATCTTTTTCTGGCGCTAGCTAATTTTACGTTTTATGCATTTTTGATTTTGTGGATAAAGCCTTTGGTATCTAAAAATTTCCTTTTGCACATCAAACGAAACAGGAAAAGTGACAATACGACCATAATCGCTGCATTCAAGCTTCTCAACTCAGATTAATTGAAATCGCAAACTGGGATCGTTGCGTTTTTGTACCATTACTCCATTATACAAGTAGCCATAAATTTTCAAACTGAAATCTTGTATAGCGTGACTGTTTTTCAACAATTTGCGGAAACCAATGCATTCACACAACTTCGATTGACGAAGGGTGCACAATCATTTGTGCAGAATAGGCTTTATTGGAGACAACACCAGATTTAGTTACGCGATTTCAATTATCTCACGAACAGTTCCATTCAAGGCCGAAAAAAGCATAGGCCAAGTGAGTCATGGCCGATACTCCAGCGTTGGTAATTTGCAGTTTTCGTTTTGTTTTGAAAAGAAACATTTGCAATCGACGTTTCTTAAGTTTGAAACGTTTACACCTTAGTGCCAAATTGCCTAAAAATCTTAAATAACCTCAAGTCGGGCCAGACCTTAATTCAATTCTGTTTTTTTCTATACTACCAAGTGTTTCATTCTTCCACATCATTCTTCATATCCGTTTGTGGAGTGTTTTTGTTAAAGACAGTTGAGCGTTTTTGGAGTGGTTTCGACGAGGTTCAAACCATGAAACCTAGTAGGCACAGGAAGTCCTTTGCGCAACCTACAATTTGTTTAAAGTAAAGAACGTGCGTTCACAGAGATGAAATTAATTTCTTATTCCTCGCAAATTTCGTAGAGTGTCTGCAGGGGTGCATATCAGAAGTGGCCGGAGTCACTTATTTAGACTCCGACCCCGCTCCTGTTCCTAAACTTTTGAATCCGGATCCGGATCCGGAAATTTTTCAAATTTGAGAATCCGACTCCTGTTCAGAATCCGGCTATCATCTATCCAACCAAAATTTACCCATGTTTTTTTTAAGAAATGACCATGCAGACTTCTGCTACTGCCGAAATTGGAAAGTGACTCCAGATCCGGGTCCGGTTTTTCACAAAATTTTGACTCCGTTTCCGGATCCGAAAGAAAAACGCAAATACTGCCGGAGTCGACTCCGGCACTCCAGATCCATGGCCACGTCTGGTGCATATCAGGGGAGAGGAACCCTCGTGTGAGAGTTTCGCACGTCGTTTTTGCATTATTTTGTTGAAAAGCTTATTAACCACTATGCAGCCACATTTGAGAAGCTTCTAAGCAAGTAATGTTTTTTTAAAATAAAGCAAAATTATGTGCAAATGTGCAAAATGGGCTCCTCAACAACTTTAATGTTTGGACAAAGAACAATTTAAAATCAAACTACTTCAAACAATTTCATCCTGAAATGGACTTTCACGCAGAAGCAAATTCACAGACAAAACGAAAATTTTAATTAGCTTTCAGCGAATAAAGTTTCTGTATAACATGCACAAAATATAAGGGGCCCTTTTCCAAGACCACATCTTGTACACATGAAATATCACAAATTGTGCGATGTTTTGTGGCCCCTTTTTGAGAGTTTGCCTCGGGCACCTAAATTCTAATATCCACCTCTGCGTATCTGCACCCAAGCTTACATAAGTAAAACCTGCCTCTGAGGCGAAAGAACGTAAGATACACAGTGATGTAATACTTTTAACAGATTAAACCATGTTACATGCAAAAGTTTCTTTTGCACTAGTCTAAGTGTGTGAGCGTTGTTAGGGATAGGAGATTGAATAATACACAGCTTGCGTGCATTTAATGCCTCAGTTTCAGGAAAAGCGTTACTCTGATCGTATCTGCAAGCATAGGCGTAGCCAGGGGGAGCCAAAGAGGCCATGCCTCCCCACAAAAGTTTAGAAAATATAGTCATTTTCCCTTTTGAGTGGCGTTTTTCCAAACAAAATGGTGTTATTCGCCTGAAATCAAACATTTTGGCCCCCCCAAATTGTTTGGCCCCACCCAAAAATTTTGGGCTGGCTACCCCACTGCCTGCAAGCGAAATTTTTCAACATGCGTACTGTACTTACACTAAGTGAAATTTGCAAGCCGTCTTGAGCTCATTTTACGTCGTAAACCTTGTGTTAAAACTTGAAAGAGTGTTTCGTTTTTGTTTTTTTCAGCGACCTTTGTTCAAGTATTCTGGTATTAGTTCAGCAAGATTTGTCCGAGTATTCTGTCATCAGTCTGTTGTATCGAAATTGCTTTTTTTGTAATCCAGTTTTAGAGAAAAATGTTTACGTTTTGGTTCTAAATTGAATCAGTGCTGACAACCGGATGCTTGAAAATGAGGAATAGCAAAAAAACGGCTATGCAGAGTAGCTGGAATGAATTCACACATCGAAATTAAGGCATTAGAATTTATTAAGAAGACCAAGGCCTTAACAAAATGATATATCAATCAGAAAAATTGACTTTTTCAAATTTTACTGCTTTACTTAAAGTACCTAAAAATGCAGAACTGTTTTTAGCCACATAAACAATTGTCTGATAAACATATTTTATTTTTAGCATATAACCTTTCTAAGCCGACTGGCAGCGGCTGTTGAAAAAAAAGATTCTGACGGGGGTGTTGGCGACCTAGTTTCCACTTTCGTTTATCTTTGGGATGTCTCGGATTTTTTGCTCTCTGTACCCTCTGTTTTTAAACACAAAGAAACTAGAGTGTTAAGATAATGTCATAAATGAGCTACGACATTTACTATCACTGTACTACCCAGTTTCAGAGCAGCATGCTGGAGACGTTGCAGGTTTAGTTTATATGGTCATTTTACTCTGTAAATAATTATGCCCTCGTTTTCAACGTCTTTGCTACTACTACTGTTGAGTTGGGTACTTGGAAAAAGGGGACCACTGATTTAACGCAGGCTGCAGCTTCAGGCGACTGGCATATAGTTTCTTGTAGTATGCCGTTCGTATGGTTTCATTCCATTCTGAACTTGCCATTTGCGGTGACTGCACCACACATTGACCGAATGTTGCCAAGTCCACAAAGACAAAATATGCCAAGCAGGACAAAAATATGCCCAAAATTTTTTCGCTGAAAAAAGCACCTGGACAACAAGCACAAAGAAATTATCACGTTTTTACTCAAGTTTACCGCACAATCGACCACTCATACAAACACATTTTAAGGCTGAGGTGTTGTCATGTCTTTTCTAATCGAGCCGTACTTTAACACTCATGTTACAACATACTGGAACTGCAATTTCAAATCCACATTGTTTGATTTCATCTGATACAGACACTGAAGTTTCAGAAACGGGTGCGGAGTTAATTGCGCAAGTAATCTCCATTGGGTTTACCCACTGCTTGTGTTCAACAGAATTTCTGTGCATTGGACGATTTTCGATTTGCAAGATTTTTTCGGCATAGTTTACAACGCGGTAATTGAGTACCATCACCTGATTTTGTCAACCATGGATATGTTATTTATCGGTTCTTTACAAAATTTCGTTTGGCCATCGTAACATCCTTCCCACTTTTTTTGCAAGCAGCCTAGCATACATTGCAGCAATTCTACAACCAGGGTTTTTTAAGGTGTTTTAGGGACCCGATTCTGGTCCCTAGAATTGAAAATCGGGTCCCTAGAATCAGAGAAAATTATCATCTGGTCTCTGGAATCAGAGAAATCGGGTCCCTACAGGTCCATACCGGGTACCTAACATTTACCTTAAAAACAGCTACAACTATAAACAAACAACACGGAGTAAGTTTTACAACTAATAAATGTTCAGCATTAACCTGTCTGAACTAAATAATGATTAAATAAAAAGATTTCACACTATATGATGGCACAAATCCCAACTACACAACGAAAGCTGTTGTAGCATAGCAGAGCGAAAGAATCAATTGGTAACGCAGTTAAACAAACCTATGATACCTAAAACACAAATACTCGTTGCTACAGTAGCTATAGCAAAGCATTCCATATTGGCCAAATCTAGTAGATAACATCGCGTTTGTAAAATTGGTAGATTAGTCAAATAATTTTGCATTTTCTCACTGCTATACGAATAGTACGTGGTGCTCTTCTGAATGAATAACCGAACCATATGCATATTCCCTTTCAATACTAAGAATTAGAGTATTGCGGTCACGCCGTTCCACGCAAAAGTAACGACAGTCTGAGCCTTGTTTAGCACCTCGTACGTCCCAACTGCACTAACATGGTACTTGCGCTTCAGTAGTCAGGCAGAAACTAGGCTGCTAAAGCCTTGTCGAATCAGCATTCGGAATTTGTTGGTTGGTAACAGTCACTCAGACTCAGACTCACAGATCATGCTGTTCAAGTGTAGATCGAAGTTGTTTTGTTCGCCTGGGAATGGTAATGGAAGTAGAGTTCTTGTGAAAACAACGCTCAGTCGGTCCCAGAGGAGTTGCATGAGTGTTTCCAATCCCAAATGTTGGAAATTTCAGACATAATTTTTGTTTAACATTTTGCATATCACAAAAAATTGGCTGTTGAAAAATATGCTAAATATATTCCAAATTTGACAAACATGCCCAACCAAAAATATTTACGCCAACCACCTCCACTAATTACAAATTTTAAAAAATTGGCACAAAAATGTGCCAGTTTGCTTTGTACTCACAAGAAGGCTGGCTGACAAGTTGATCAGTGTGGTCTTGTGCCAACCCTTTGTGATTCAAACACATTATAACGCAATCATAAGTTTACTAAATCTGAAATTTTGTGTTTTTTTATTTTCTCATCAACATGCAGTTAGCTTCTGCTCTATGATGTTGTCTTCTTTCCTCTTGCTGCATTCGTGTTACTTCGTGATTTGAGTCACAAAACTGCATTAATAAACCATTACCACTGGCAACACTGCTGACCCCATTGGCGTCACAGCGGTTGCACGAGTTGCAGTATCACCATCTTCACGATAGAGGCCGTAGACTTCATTCATCAATTCGCTTTCGCGCAGTTTTTCACCTCCACTGTGTTGAGTGCGACTTCATGCGCGAGTTTCGTGCTTTTGAGTTGGTCGTCTGTTGAAACTGGGTTCTCGAAAACCGTTATAACCGATGTTGATGCAGGGCTGCAGTTCCAGACGTCTGGCTTCACTTACTGGTACTGTCCCGTTTTTCGCTTCATTCCCGAATTTAATTCGCGATGCCTGCGCTTCGGCTTCCCGCTTCGGCTTCCCATGAGTTGCAACTCTACTTTTTAGTTCTTTGAGGCTGGCAAACAATATTTATGCAGTGGAAGACGATAGGCTTTAGTGGAGTATATGCTACGAAAGTAGTGGCGATATAGTCACTAGTTTTATTTTACTAATAACAATAACTTGGTGTAAGAAAGTTAAAACTTGTATGGACAATATTTACTATGCGCAAATTTACAGCTTTACTCTCTAAGATACCTGCATTTTCTATAAAAGTATTGTGCCTCTTACTCTGGTACAAAACTCAATCACGTCATATTGCTTTCTTACATTGGCTGTGGTTGTAGGTTGGCTGTTACGAAACATTAAAACTTCGATTCGACGGTAATGATATTGTGCAAATAAAATTAAATATATTTCCGAATAAAAAAGGAGCAAAAACGATTCAGTGACATTTATGGCAGATATACAACCTATCTACAGAACAAAATGAAGCGTATTGAAGGTAAACTGCTTGAAAAACTTCCTATCCGTAGAGGAAAATAGCACTTAGCACGAGTTGCTGAGCATAAGTTAATTCATGCCGACGCACAACCCGAAGCACGAGTAGCGGGTCTCGTGCGTTTATCTTTGGAAGATTAAAAATCATCGCCAGCAGCCAAGTTTGTAGAAATAAAAAAAACCCATGCCCACGTTCAACACATCTAGCCAGTAGATTTCGCAATTAACATTATTGAAAGCTTTCAATTAGTCAGATTAATTCAGCTATTTTTTTCACACCTGAACGGTGATGAAAGCTATGATTTCACAAGTTATGGTTTCGCAGTTTTATGTAATCTGTTCGTCTTCCAGCATGTCTACGATTTTTGTAGCGAGTTGTATTGGAACTTGGTTGTTGGCGTTGCCCAATAATAGAGTAATGCAATTTACATTGATCAAACAAACGTCCATTTCGCGCTGCTATATGGAAAAACATTACCAGCAGATCGGACTTTTCTTGATTCAAAGTATTTATGGGATAGTGTCAACACGGCAAGTTAAGATAGTCTGATTTTGTTCTGTCCCACAGGGTCGACTGCCAATGGCTAACATTTTTAATTAGAATTAAAACCGCCACATCTTCAAAAAAACTCGAAGCCTCACATATTTTTTAAAACTGTTACCAGGGAATCATTTTTCGTTGGCTCCTGAGGTTGAGCCTGACTTATATTATTCGACCCTTTTTCCATATCTGGCCAGAAATATTTACAGCAGCATTATCATCATCAAGCACCGATTATTATCAAATAACATCGACCACTTCTAAACATTTGATCATTGAAGTGAGGAAGCTCTTACAAATTGTTTTCGATTCGTTTGGTTGTTGATTGATTTTGATCGCATGCATAACATTTCATAATCTTAACAAAAGTTTTAAATAAAAAAATTGCTTTCTTACAAATTTCTATGGATTTGTTGGGGTCCTACCAGAATGTTGCAACTGCCTTCCATCATAACTAACAGCTGCACCATCATCTTTTACGATTTTCTCTGTTTACGAATGCTCCAGACATAAATTGGGAAGCAAAAAATTTGTATGACAGGAAAATATTGCACAGTTTTGTTAAAGTGATAAAAGTAACAAACATGTCCCGCACAACTTAACCCAGTACAAGACTCCTGTCCCTGTAAGGAAAAACTTTAATGCCGTAACCAGATGAGCATGGAAAATACGATGGTCATAACGAACTACGTCGCCAAAAGTTTTGGAACCTTGCAAACTCCCAAACACAAATTGTTTTAGAACTGCTTGTATACTGCATGGTTGTGCTAACTTAAAAGCTATTTCTTACTTCAAAAAGGACGGTGAAATAGCGGCTTAGTATCTGGCAAATGATTGCGGGCGTTACCTGGGATCATGGGCGTCGGAAGGATTTTTTACAGGGGGGAGCCAAAAATGGTGAAATTTGGTTTTTAACCCTCGAAATTGAAAAAACAACCTTTTTTGCTGAAATTTTCAAAATCCATGGGGGGTCAAGATCCCCTGCCCCCCTTCCGACGCCCATGACTGAGATCATTTGCTTTAAAATAGTAAAACCTTGATTTCATTCAGTTGTTTCTGTCCATGGTTACCACATATTCAATAGGATCAAGCAGCAAATCGTCCGAGTGAGGCTTAAGCTCAAACACGTTTGTCTTTGCAAAGTGTAACCTGAGCGATCACGAGATATTTTTAATGTTTTTTATGTTATCGTTCCGATTACACATTTTATCATCTCCCGGTGACATAGTAAAAGTGCGCGTAATCGAACTTTGATAATAATTTATCATGCGTTGGGCTGCACTAATTTATCCTTATATCACCTTTAAAGTGGCGTTAGACGCTACCAACGCGATTCAAAAGGCTTTCATCTTTGGGGGAGTCGAGGTAAAAATAGTTTAAACGTGAAATCTACATCCGGAATTTGAGAATAGCCTATAGTTTATATGAATCAGTTTGGGCGACTTGAGCAATAAGAAAATTAGAGGCTAAACCGGCTTTTGATTTATGTGCAGGTTTCGAATATTATTTATGCGAAGATAGTGTTTATTTCCCTTTTTGGATGTATAAATTAAACCAGGTGTAAATTTTATAGAGCAACTCCTGCCAGCACGGGTAACAAACGCATAAATTTGTGGTCTAGATTTTTATCGCTAGTAAGACCTGCTTTTTGGTTTCAAAAGCAACATTTATGTTAAAGGCAGGTGTGGGCAGGTTCGTTTTATCGTAGTGAAAAAAATCAGGTTAACGGTTAGTTCTTATCCGGGAACTGCAAAATGATTATATTCTCCAAACATAATGCATATTTCATGAACAAAGGTGGTCTGTTATGCAGCGCAACTCTTCTCCATACAATTCAATTGCAGTGTAATAAAATAATTGTATGGGTTTCAACGATCAAGTAATTAAACTTTGTCTGAAATGTTTGCAACAGCTCCAAATGCAGCGCTGAAGCTCAAGTGAAACGAGTGTGACAGTGACGGTGCCCAACGCTATAGCCCATGCCATTAAATATCCCGGCTTTTCAGCAGTGGCCGAGCGTCAAAACCAGCTCAGCGACTTCCCGTTGCTTGCACCGCTCGGCGCAGAACGCAGAGTGCGTTCAACGCTCTCAACGTCCCGACTTGAACTCCAGAACAGAAGTAGGTCATTATATTGCCTGAATTGTTTGGTCACAATGGCCGCGATCGAACTCAGGAGAATGCGCCGCACGGTGAAAGCGAAGAGCTAAGGCTCTTGTATCTTTGAGTTAGAGGAGCGGAACAAGCGCTGGTTTGGCCTTTATCTGTATTCACAACGACTGCGAAGAACTGAACAGTCGGTGTGACAGCTAAATGTTACATCTGTGTGAACGCAGGGGCGGATGTTTGTAACGTCGAGAAGAATGCTGAGCCCGTGTGTTTGTTTTCGGTTAGCTTGTCTAGGCTAAGGTCGCCATGACCTAGTTAAAGATTTGGAAGTAGGTTAACGCTGCGGCATCGCTGGCTAGTTGGTCAGACACAGACACGCTATTCGTTAGTTGGCGCGTTTTCCTGATATGTTTCCGTTTTGGCGAAGCTGATGTAGCAGCCAAGTTTCCCGCATTTTTTGCACAGTAAAAGTCAGAGTAGGCTTATGTTGCTAGTTATTAGGTATTAGGTCCGTTTAAAATTTTCGTCCATTTTTAACACACCAGCTTGTAGCATGTTGCCTTGCGGTCGAACACGGCGGTTAATAATTTTTTGATAAGTAAACTGCTTGCGCTGTTTAGGAGCAGCTACGTTCTTCAAACCCAAAATGATTATAAGCTGATAGCTGATGTTTTAATTACAAACCCCGCTAGTACTTTGGTTGGTTTTTGCAGTTTTACAAGCTGAAGTGATACTGAAACCCAGGCTCAGCTGGATCTGACAGTTATGAATGGAGCGTTGGCAAAACATATGGCAAAAGTATTTAGTATCTTACCGTGATCAGCAGCATGCGGCAAGTTCAGTGGAGCGGATAAGCAAACTTGAGTCTAATGCCGCGTAGCAGGACTCTTTTATGTCTGCGATGCGACTCCATTTGATGAAGTTATGCTCGACCTCATTTCATAAAGGCAAACAAGCTATATTTGTGGGTTTATCAATATTGAATATCATACAGCTTACCCGGCAAAATCAGTTCGTTTTAAGCTTATGCAGATATCTTATGAATTTCGTGCACAGCTGTAATTGATGCGTAACTTCTTGTTTTGCGGTATATGTTTCAGCACTATAACTGCCGATCACAGATTTTTGTGCCACAATGCTTTCGGGATTAAAATTTTTTCTTGTGAGCAACAGCGAAATGTGTTACGGTACAGCCAGCTACTTAAGCATTTTGTTACATTTGCATGCATTTCTACCTGCGCATTTCCGCATATTCCGACCTTGGTTATAATTCATCATCTGATGGCGTCGTGCACACAGAAGCCGAAGTTTTGTTAGCAATTTATCCCTGCACGTAGTTTAAGCTGATCAAGAGGCGGCATTTGCTGTGGTTATGGAAAGTTTGCAATGTATTTAATTGGTCTGGGCAACTGAGGAAGGCTACCACCGCGGTAAATAAATACAAACGTGTAATATACGCCAATTTTCTGACAAAGTATCTAGCATGCGGCGAAGCGAAAACCACGCGACTGACTCGTTAATTCGCGAGGGACGTAGGAAACATGATCGTGTTTTCACGTTGCCGCATTCTCTCACGCTAACGCCTGTCTGGGGTTCAAGCGAGTTGCGGATGCTTCTTTCACTTCTGGCTTTGCGCGTTGGCGAGATGGTTTGAATGTTGGGAGAGCGTATCCTCGCCGTCACGCTTATTTACTGTCGTCTGGCGCGTGGCGTTCGCAATGGTTTGCAGGATTCGGCCTCGTCGGCTTGCTCCGCTTTCAGTTACGTCGCCAAATGCAACGTCTTACAAGATCTGCTTTTTGTAATCCGGATGAACGCTTCTGTTTTTTCTCACACCTAATGGTCAAATGTCGTACGCTCGTACAACTGCCATGCTAGATTTTTACTGCATATCGTGCAAGATGAGGTGAGACTGTTGAATTAAAGGCGCTGTATTGCGTCATGCAGCTGATACAAATTTGATGCCCTGGCTACTAACTCTCGCAATTTCAGGTGCAGTTTAAGTTGACCTAACCCAGAATATTTTCTGGGTGCTCTTCAGAATTAACGTTTAAGCATATTGTTTCCAGATGTCAGGCGTTACTATGAAGACATAAATGTGTCCTATTTTTACAAGCAGTACCCGAACGTGATGGGCAAGACATGATAAACACTCGAATTAATGGAATTTTAAGTTGAATAAGTTGTAGCGCTACAAGCTTTAAGGTTTCACGAGTTTTACCTTGTGTGCATGAGAGCTTCTGAGGTTTGTTTAGCGTGGGGCACTTTTGTAATGCGTAGATAGTGGTGGAGTTACCTGGTGATGCTTTTATTGGTATTCTTAATAGACAATGTAGCGCGTATTACAAAAGGCGCGCCGTGTTTTGTGCGGTTCGCTATTAATTTGCAACGCAGTGAATGCATGTTGAGGGCTACAGCAATTTCCCAGGATCTTGAACAGTCTACGAAACTGTGTGAAACTACCAGGCTTATTTTTGTGGTGTTTTTACCAGATGCTTTCATGCATTTGAAAACACTATTCAAACTCAAAATCAAACGCTTATGCCAAACCATCATCGAGCAACAAACTGTTATGACCTTTACATTTGAGGCTCATGGTAGCGTGTCTCACTTTTTTAACTATATCGTCATCTTTACGTATTTTTGACTGGGACCTCCTCCTTTGTAACAATAAAATTTAAGTGACTGCATTACGTGTTCATTTTTTGATCAGTCATCTATTAAATTTTTCATTCCCTCTAATATCTGGCTCGGTGACAACATCTGTATCACTGTATTCCAACAGCTACTTTTAGCGAAACTTTTTTGCTATGTTGCTGCACGTAATCAACTCACATATACTTTAGAAGACACCCACATCCAGTCGATTGCATCTTACTGCTGAAACTGATATGTGTTACGTATCAATACTGTTAGAAACCACCTTAAGCAATAAAAACAGCATTTACTCTACTACTTTACTAACAATACTAACAAAAGTTTTTAATCATTAGTTCGCACCCTTGCTGAAATTACTTGAGAAAATAAACCCTCGATAATGTTCAACTCTGACTAGCTTACGCTACAGTAACCATCATTTTAAATGCAAAGTTCAAGCAAATGCACTTAAGCATCTGGCACGCAATGGTAGCTGAAACAAACAGTTTTCAGCTTTTAACGCAATCGTTTTCAACTTTAGGCTATTCCAAGCGGACTGTTAATACGTCTTATTTAGACAATTGCACCTCTGGAAACAAAATTCCAGCTGAAACACGAACAGATGTCTCGGGCTAGGATACAATGAGGCGTGTGTTTCAGATGCGGATAAAAACAAGTGGTAGCCAGCGATGTGTCTAACGAACGATTTGATTATAACATCTTATTTGTTATATAATTCTTGTAATTTTTTGCACTTGTAAACCAGATTCCTACAATTTCCCCAAATTTCAAAACAATACAAAATCGTTTCATTTGGCTTAACAGTAGTGAAATTGAATTTAGAGTAAGGGATACTCTGAAACATAGTCCAATCATTGATACTCTGAACACAGTCCAATGGGTTTAACAATTTTTTTTTCATTAACAAACACAGGTCAAATACAATGCACAATTTAATTTATTTCGACAATTGGGAAATTTTAGCAAAAAGCGTTCACGCTGGTAGAAACTGCTTTGCTCCTAAAACCCGCATCATTTTCCACAGGGTATTTGGTTCACAGTTGCAATGCAATTTTGAATTTTTGCCTGTCGCATGTGTATCGCCTTTTTTATAGCGTTTTTCCCCACACAGTTGCAGTGCAGCGTATAATACAAGTTTGAAAACATTGCTGTGATCAAGAATTTTGAATTTGTGCAAGTCCTTAAAAAGCAGCACGGGTTACTTTGTTAAAAATTTCGCTTGCTCAGGCAGTTGATTCGTCTGTTGACTACTGAGTGTCCTGCGAAATTCAAATCTCGTTTATGTAAACAGCTTCGGTAATCATAGTGTGCGCTATGTTAACCCATCGCTTTTCTCTGGTGAAACGACTTTGTGCGCACAGTGAGGTACAGTTGCGTTGTTACGCATTTTAAGTAAAGTTAAAGTTCGATTGTCAGATAGATGTGTTTCACAGAGTTGTGCCCTTAGCCGTTGTTAGGAACAGTCTAGTCGTACACAAAAGTTTGGATAAGCACAAATATATTTTACCGAGACGGCGCTGAGTGAACGAAAAAAAGCAAATGAATTGCTTCGAATTCCTTCGTCACAAAATACAGTAAATTAAAACGGATGAAAGTGCTTTTTGTGCGGCTCTAGGTTTGATTTTTTGTTTCCTTTCAATTCGTGTTGTGCGTTTTAATTGGACGCAGTAGAATCACCAAAAACTGATTTTGCACAAATTTCTTTGATGGAGCTGTATGGAATGGGTTGTGTTTACACTCTGATGCAGGCAAGCCGTTCCTTGCATTAGATCAGGGTCTCCAAACTAAGGCCTGCTGGTCAAATCCGGCTCGCAAGATATTTCACCCGGCCCGCCAAGAGATTTTGTCAACAATGAAAAATAGTATATTTACGAAAAGCTTGTTGATTTGGTAGAATGTAACATATCCTGTAATAATCACATTACGTAGGATGTCCGGCCCTCGAACTGTTGTGTAATATCTTATGTGGCCGTCTGACACGAAAGTTTGGAAAACCCTGCATTAGATCAAGGAATGCGGAGCTGTACCAGGTTCTTCGTCTGAGTTCCACTCCTTCATAGAAGTGTTTTACTCACTTTTGGGTTGCAGATATAATCAATATAATCAATACAACTATCTCTTGAGCGGCAAACAAGCGTAAACAAGCGGCTATAGTCACACATTCTCGTTAATGTCAGCTAAAAAACGTAAATAGAGAGGTCAAATGGCGTCATGCCATATCCTCTCGTCCAGCCATTGCTTACTTTACTGTTTCTGAAATGGATAACTGCTGTCAAACCCCAGTTCCACGTGAGGGACCGTTGGCGCCAAAGCTAGGGAAAAATTATGAGATTCCCATCTTTTTTCACTTGTTTTATTTTCATAGTCCTTACAGGGCATATGCAAGCATTTTAATTTTGTTTAGTATGATTCACAGTATGTCATTGTGTTCAAAATCTTTTCAAGTAGTTACCAGGTTGAGCGTTACACGAAGAGACCACGGAGAGCATTTGCGCAGATTCTTTTACTTCTCTTTTGAATGTCTTGTGCGTGCAAGCTATAGAATCTGTAATGACGCAAAAGTGGTTGAATGAAGTGACGCAGCGATGTTTATTGGGTCTGCTGCGAAGTTTAACGCTGTAGTTATGTCCCAAAACTGGTCGATAGGTTGCGTAGCATTCGTCAAAATCAACAAGACATGACTTAGTACTTCACCACTTGAAGACAAAAATCAATGTTGAAAGTCTGATGTGAGTACAGACCAGCAGCTGGCGATTCGATTTCAACATGTAGGCCGGTGATCTATCGCCCTCAGGGCATATCATAGGCTCTTTTCAGATTTGGTCAAATCGTCGTTAACACTTCGTACATACGTTCAAGACATGCTCACTATGTCTAGTTTTGTGTCCGCAAAAACTTAATTAGAACACTCCCATCTCGTCGATTTTTTACTTCTGCGGTTCTTCAGAAGACGTCCTTTGCGTTGTTTGTTCGGATAAATATCTTATCATTTCAGGATATTTGCATTAAGGATAGTACGTTGCATTGGATTCCTTCTTACCGCCAACTAAATAACGCCGTTACGCCGTTTTCTTCCAGTCTTGTCTTTGATTCGCTCGATGCGTATCAGAGGAAAGCCACGAGCATATGACTTCCCAAATAAGAACTCCCCGCACTTTTTACAACGAAATAGGATTCTTTTTACCCGCAAGACACTCGTTGAACAACATTTGGAAACTACCTATACTTGCTCATGGAGTGTATTTGCACATGGCATGCCAGGAAATAAGTGAAAACACTCGAAGATCTAACGTTTTTTCATGAAAAAGTAGGATATTTATTGCTTTCTTGGCACAATTGCAATTTATACGACTGTATATAGCCACATATACGCATTAAACTTTGCCTCAATCGCTTCAGGGAGCGCATGCGAAAAAGTTGTAATGCAGTCGACGCAGTCGAAATTTATTTCTCGTGTGATTGTTCTGGGTAGGTTAGTCATATGTGGGTCGTAAAGCTCAACCGCTTTTGGTGGAAAACAAACTGTCGTTCCAACTTTGTTTCCCATTCTCAAAAAATACTGTAGCTACAAGTGCTCAAAAGATAGCATCATGCATAGTTGACTGGCAACGAATCCTCATTGCATTCGAGCTCCAGCGTCGCTTGCAGCGTTTGGCGTGCAGCGACTATGGTTGCACTTTTTGCGACCTCCGGCAACTTTGCCGTTGATAGACAACAGCAAAAATTGTTGAGATTTGCATCATTTCTGCGCGAGCAAGTGCATATGAATATTTCTAAACGGCAATGTTGATCGTCACGCCTCATTTGCATTTGTGTTTTAGTCCGAGCGATGTGCTGGTTTGTGTTCATGAAAACTGACTACGCCTGAGCGGGGCCAAAACGTTCTGGCTCACTACTTCCAGAACAAGGCTGATAGTATTATAACTAAAAATCTTGAAAGTTATTCGGCCTTTTTTGCATGTGCTTGATTTCAACTCACTGCACGCAACGAGTTAGTCTTAAAAGAAGAGGCTTCCGAACTTTTCTTAAACGTGCATTGGGGTCTGTCACACCTTTTTAGTCATTTGTTTGTATTCGACTACACAAAATTTTAACATGTAAACATTTTATGGTGATAATGTAGATTAACGAAATTTGGAAAAAGGCTTTAGTGCTGTGCTTGCAAAACTCACCATGAGCTCAGATCGTTAGTTTATGGGAAACTAAGCTTTCGGGCCTTTTATACTTTATGTAAACATAACTGACCGCGATATGCAAAAAAATGAACAAAAATCAGCGATTAACCCGTAATGCCCACGTGACGGGTTGACGTTTGTCTATTCCTTTCCATTGTAAAATGCTATCATTTGTGTTACAATCCATACCTTTATTTTTACCAGTATGATGACCACAACGTTGAAACATCAAACTTGTCATCACACTTACAATGGCAAAAATTATGCCAACGAAGGTCGCGTGTTTCTGAAGGTGTAACTTCTATTTGAATGTGCGGCGCTAATTTTGAAGTTTTTGTTCTGCACAAGCGCGAACAGGGTGCTTTGTCTACGGTAAAAGTGACAGCTTGCGGTATTAAGAGTGGAATTGAGGAACCGCAAAGAGATACGTTTCTTGTCAGGGCAGGGAATCAGGCGGTCGTACTACATGCATAAGGCTGTACGCCGTTCTCTTGTTTCTGGGATGGGTGGAACTGACATGCCAAGGCGCGAGCGAATGTGAACCTCGGTTTTCTGCCGCACTTCACTTACTGCGACATGTACGCGACGGCTCGTCACGTTCAAACTTGCGTGAACCGGAAAAGACAAAACTCGTTTTGCGGCGCGCGGTTGCGTCGTGAGACGCAGTGTTGCAGCAGGCGCTTTTGATAAACGTTTAGCGGCCTTGTCCGATGGTGCAAGGCGCTTGCATCGGAAATCGATCTGCACGTTGTACGTGATTGTGTTGCGGGGGTTGTAATGCTTTCGGCGCGAATGGCAACAGAGAAACAAATGGCATCTTTTCTGATGTTAAGCGCGATGCAACGACTAGCTGCGGTCAAGGGAAGCAGCACTGATCAGTCATCCAGTCTCCCCCAAATCTTTTGTATCCGCTGTGCGCCCTGATTGTGACAGCGAAGTTGTGTGGCAAATGATCTTCCTTTGTAATTCACGGCTGCTGAAGCTTTGGTAGTGACCACCAACAACTGCGTTATGCGAATTAGGTTAGCGGAAAATTGCCATGGGTTTGGTATGAGGTGTAGAGCGACTATTCTTTCGCGCTGACCCAAACAGGTTTGTTAATATTTGTGTCCATCGCCAATGTCGAGCGATATTACTGATAGCGATGCCATGAATTGCCTTGTTTTTTGTATAAAACAAAATCGGTGCTATCTGAAATTGCCACAACATTGAAGTTACGCCTGACGCAATTGTTTTCTGCAACGGTAAACCCGTTTCTATACCCCTCTAGGTGACTGATGTGGTGTGTTTGAATTGTGTGAGGAACCTGCTTTTCTTCCTTTTCTCCACTTTCTGTACATTTTTTGTGTAAGCCAATGTCTCACACGCCCCTGCCCAAATTTAATTTGTTGAGGGACAACATCAGAACTTTTTCGTGTAACGGAGTTTCTTTTAGTTTTTAACTGGAATCCCTGGGGCCGCAGCGGAGGTGATGTGAGTTGAGCGAAGTGACGTAGATGTGCGAATAAGACGAACTTTGAGGTTTTGCTTGCAGTCTCGGCACTCTTAAAATAGTGTAACAGTTATATCACGCACTTACAGAAACTTAGGAAAGATATTGTGAAACTTTGCTCTGCCCACGGTCCCACATGTTCATCGTTTGATTTTGAAAGCTTGTACATACCACTATTGATGTCACGTGAGGTGACTCTGCTAAGAAAACGCAATACGAATTACGATTTGACTGAACTGCTTCAGATANGCTGGAAACAGGTGCTTAGCGTACGAAAACTACGACCAATTTTAATAGAAATGTAGCAGAAGATTTNGTTCCTTCGTACTCCGGTCTGTAGGTATTCCAGCAGTCTAACTAGCCGTCAAATAGTTGGCTGCTCAATCATAACTTTCGTTGTCGAATGCGAACAAGTTGTTTACAAACTGATAACGAGAGCCGAGATCCCACTTGATGCGGCGTGCGACTTATTCAATTAATAATTTGAAAGGCATTCGCCGATAGATGCGATTAGAGAGAAGTTTTCCTTGGCCGCACCAGATATGGTTTGTACTTGCGTATTGCTGGTCCAGTGCATGTGCGCTAATGGTAGGCAAGGTTTGTTTGGTCGTGTGAGACTTCAGCGAAAGAATGTGTACCAGCTTGACAGCCTTGCTCTCACCGGAAACGCCAGTTTGGCGTGAAGCCGAACAAGCGCTAGCACGTCTATGAGCTAGAGTCTAGTTCAATAACGTGAGCAACTTATTGTTCTGTCATCCTGTCAACGATTGAAAATACGTGGTTGAACGCAGGGCAGAGGAGAAATACAGTATGATCCATTCTCTGTACTGATAGTTCTTTTCTGTCATTTTGTGCTTGGACTGCGGTCGCCGCGGCGACGTTACGAAAGTTGTTTTGGTTTAGTATTTAGTCAACAATTTTACGGGTGTTCGTGCCGCGAGAGAGAGTTGAGGACTTAAGCTCTTTTTCGTTTTTAGTGAGAACGGATTTTCTTGTGCAAAATTTCCACAATTGGGGAAAGCGTAGTCAGTGTGCAGTTTGTGAATAAAATATTACTGACAAAGGTCTCTTGCATACGGTTCACCTTCCATGCAAGTTCTCTTGACTTTAAGAAGGGTAACGCTTCCTTGCAGACTTGTAGTATGCTGTTGCATTTCTTGCCTGCTGCAGAAAACATATTTGAGTGAATCAAAGTACAATTTGAGTGTTGGACGTGATTGTATTTCAAACCAACTAATTTTAGACTGTCAGCTTGAAATTGAGTTGCAAATGAACGTTCGGCGTCTTGCTTTATTGGCTTTTACGAATGCTGCAATTCGTGACAGTCAAACCCAGTCACGTTTTGACTTTTTTGCGGATATTTCACATCGAAAGAACACATCTATGCACGTAGTTTGTTCACAGACATTCGGACAAAAACAGACGCCTTGCTGACCTCAGAAACAGAATGCTAATGTCAAAAAGTTTATAAGACATGTTTTTAACCGTAACAAAAAGAAAACTCTCTTTGAAGGTCCCCGAAGACCGTTATGACATACGTCGCCTGTGGTAATGGTGTCAGTTGCCACGGCTGCTGTATTTGCTTGAGATTCGCGACGGCTTTCTCGCTTGCCTTACCGATATTCGTACACAGATCTTGGTTTATCACACATAAGTTTATTTTTACTTAACATAAAGCTAGACATGGCAATTATTTTATAACAATGAAACGGTTGATCATGCGAGACGCACCGAGCAGGGGTTTGTCAAACAATTGCCCCTATTTTGTTGGATTTGAGGTTTCGGCGCTTGGTGTCGCTGTAAGCCTTGCCAGTGGCAGCTCCTGTTGACCGTGTTGAAGATCTCAAGTTGTTTGCTGTCCGCAGTATTGCCTTAGTTGCCGTCGCTACTCTGTGATTTAAATGAGAGAACAGATTTTGCCACTTCACCTCTACTTCATGTGATGGTAATGTTTTGATAAAAACTGACCGACCTCCAATTTAAATGTGTTGCGGCTGACAATTATAGCTTTCATTAACATTAGTTGCCTGGAAGGTGAACTTATTACTGACAGTATAGTGTAAAAACTAGGAAAGTATATTATGTTTCATTTGCTTTAACTGTCATAGACCAGGAGTGTCCACACGTTTTCAAGCAGGGCCAAATTTTATCATGTGAAGGCACCCGCGGACCGGCATTGCTTTACATTTTTCAAGGTTAGCATACCGGTAGTCTAGGCATTTCGCTTACGGTTTGAGGTAGAAACTACTTCGTGATGGGCGCAACCACAACACAGTCTGAAACCAAAGCTCCGGGCCATATTAAATGTGCTCGCGGACCGCACTTTGGTTTGGGCACTCCTGTCATGGAGTATATCCAGTATTCTTTTTTTGGAGTTTTAACTGTAACCTAAAAGCAAGTTTTGTGAATGTTCGATCAACTTGGTATTAGCAAGTGAGAAGGTAGAGATTGATGGCAGATTGTTCATGCTGATCTAGCTTTGATTCGTGATGTTGAACTATATTTATGACTCAAAAGTTGTGTAGTGGTGATACAAAAAATAGTCACCGTTTAGTCAACAAAAACAGTGATCCACATCTGCATTCGCCCAAGTTAGGGAACAGTGTTGCGACATGGCTCATAAGATGAAACACTTTATTTTATAATAAGATTTTCTCCTCTTCTCAAAACAGTCGGTCAGCAAACGGCAAATAAAAACCGTACTAAACTGTGCACTTTCTAAAATTGTAGAATGCCAGGCTAGTGTAAACAAATGAGTGATGGTTATCCCGTTGAAAGTAGTTAAACAGCGTGCTTCAAACTGCAACCGTAATAATACGTAGCAGCGCGTTTGATGTATGGAATGACCTGCACAAATTTTTCTAAGACTTCTTTCACAAAATCATGTGTTTATAATAAAAAAGTGGTAAGTTTTTAATTTTGCTTTTCTGCTTAGAAACTACGGCCTGGTAACCCTGACGACACAAGTTGAACAGATAACCACAAAAGTTAAATGCTACTGCACGCCACTTCCAAATTCCTTGCAACTTTTAAAACATAGGAGGACATAGCGAACAAATCTGAATCAAGCAACCGTATTTATTTGATTCGTTAAAATCATGCTTTTCTAAAACTGGAATTGAACACTGTTTTTTAAAATTTTCTTTTATCGTAAGCAGCTTTTCCCGCATCTGAACAGCTGGTCGCTTTTCCCAGTTGCTCATAAGGCAACTTCAGCGCAGTTGCCAAAACGAGCATGAAATAGTTAAAATTAGTGGCAAAATTCTAAGAAGTTTGTTTGCACGTAGCAGCTGTTTCATCTGATTGTGATGCTGGCAAATAAATGCTGACCAAGCAACATTTTTTGATTATTAAATTGCAGGAAGTAGAAATGAGTAGATGAGACAAACCGAAGAGCGTCGCCTTTACAGGAACATAAACCACTTGTAAACTCATCCAAAAGAACCTGTTCTTTATGTGATTTACGACATTTTTAATTAAATTTGCAGTCTTTTCAAATTTTTGCTACGACCACTTTGTTGTGCCCTTCCAGGACATAATCGACTTTATCTTGTCATCATATGCCAATAAATAGGACGGAGACAAGACTATCTTACATGTATTAATGACATGCTGCTAAATCAAATGTTTCATTTTCTGCACATATCTCTCTCATAAACAAGGTTTTTATTACAAATTCACTGGAATGTGACATTCGTAGTGAATACCTTGGGACAAGGTTTTTGTTCTGCAACGAGAATTGTACAAAAGTTGTGTTTTGAGCTGTGCATCTCAACCCCTGGACAGAGACACTTTTCTCCAGGTAGCGTTGCTGTTGAGCAACGTTGCGTTTGTGCAAGTTACGTGAGTCCTTAATGGCTGTATTCGTCGTAAAACAAACCGTCGCATTTACCAAATACCCAAAAATTTTGCGCCTGCTGTGAATCCCCTATGGTTCCTTCGCGGTATCGTTTCCGGTCGAGGAAACTTATGTTTTGAGATCCCGGTCGTAAGCGGGAGCGTGCAACTAAAGTCATATCCTCCACCAAATGTGCGCTGAGCAGCTGCGCCTTGCACGCGGCATTCGTTACGCGTCGCTTTCAGTGGCGCAGAATACCAAAAAAGGCTTTCTTCCAGTGACATTAACTGGTGGTGCTATGCCGCGGCGTCGCACGGGCGCGTCGAGCATTAAGCTTCTGCGTTTCATCCCCCAAAAAACAAAAAGATGCTCTTCCGATCCGTATTTCGGTTTTGTTTAAATTGCGTCACGTTTTTGTTCGCAATACTAAGACACGAGTGAGCAAGACAGTGGAGCCGCTGCGACCGAAAAAATGCCAACAGGTGTTTGTGTCGAAACAGGGTGGACGGTCACCGGCGTTGGAAATCGTGCTGTGAAGATCAATGTAATCTTGGCGATCAGAATTCGAAAACACGACGTAGATAACTTGGGGCAGATCCCATTCTTGTTGCCGCATGCACTGGTTGCCGCCCTTCAAAGTTCTTGGCTGACAAAATATGCAATGTCTTACGAGTTTCTTGCTGTCATTGCGATCATCATGTTTTGCTGGAACAAACTCAAACAACCTCGCACATTTCCGCCCGCAAGCGTTCTCGCAGTCACCTGAAGAACGCGGCCCCGGCGCCCTCGGCTGACTGCGATTCCTGCAGCATCCAACGTGGGTCACGACGCAAGCGCGGTGCAACCATGAGTGGGGCTCATGACGTTACGAGTTGCTCGAGATGCACGTTTGCAGACTCTTGTATTTTCTACCTCATTTCTACCTCCGTGCTTTTCTTTTTTCTAGGAAGGTTCGGTAAGCAGTATATGGTTCTCGAAAAAAATCCGCGACTAACGGTGTTTGTGGTGTACATGCCGTCATCGTGCTGCCTGCTTGTTCCTGAAGAAACTGAGTAATGATCTGGCGACTCATTTACTTCTAATGCCACTTGTGCCAGGCGCTGAATTACATCTACGCACCGCGTTGACCTGTTTAGTTCGCGCGCCATTTACAAATTGCTTGTTGGCAGGCAACCAAGGTCGAGAAAGAGTCCTGTGTTGACTGAGCATGTTTTTATCTTGTTGTGCGACGAGTCGCGACTGAGAAGCAGCCGCAGACATGGCAGAAAAGATTTACTGATGCAGATCTGCGCGCCTAATAACGTCACAAACACACCCAGTTTGTCTAATGAGTAAAACGTACGATAATCTTTCCTCCCGACACTTGAATTTGTTTGTATTATGTTTCCAAGACCCGTATTCCTGTTGACGGTGACGGGAAACATTGCGCCGCGCGTTGACGCGCACTTGATTGCGCGCACGCGGCCTGGTGGTTGCTGGCCACGATTCCGAACCAATAGTTGGCGCAATAATTACGCAACGTGCGCAAGTGCTGCGCAAACACAGACATTTGAGCAAATTCGTGCTCAATCACCAGTGCAGGTGTTTTACTGTAAATCGAAGTTTTTTGCACAATCAGTGACGAGAAATTTAGGTGGTTTCGTGTTATACATTTATTTGCGATTCTTCTTTCTTATCAGCTGAGGTCAAAAGTTTCAATGCAGCTCATCAACAAAAACATATTTTGTTATTACTGCAACATATCACATCTTAACGCTTTTCGGTTATCGAGTTATTTGTTCACAGTCACGTATTGTCGGCAGTCTGAGGTTTTAACTTTTTTATACAACTTATCTATACGAAACTTTCAGCTTGGTGAGAAGTACTTGGATGATTACAATTAATTGCTTGAATAAGAACAATCAATCCAGAATCGCAGAGCCAAGCCTAGGGGCATAATTAAGAAACAATGTGAAAATAGCTGAATTTCTTATTGCTGTAGACAAGATTTTAGAAGGTAACAATGCAGTAACAATATTTTGTCCTGGAAACGAAGATGCGACAGATGTAGTCGCTTACTTGAAAGTAGAGCGCGTGATATACCGAACTAGGTGGAAATCACCACTGATCGTTGTTGTTTTCATGTAAAAGTCATGTTTTCGTGAAGTTTAAGCTGTCTTTAAAAATTTACGATGGCTACGTACCTTTTCCATTATATCGGACTTTTAGTGACGCAAGTGAGTCTAAGCTGTGCTCAAAATCAATGGGTTTGTTCCTCCTCAGAACCTAGTACGGTGTTTTCCAAGCACGTTCTTGCAAGCGACAAACTGAACCTTCGCGATTGGAATGACGGCTAAATCACGCAGTGCCGAGTGCCACTATAGCATTGCGTCGTGCGTCGTCGAGTGAGGTCAAGATCTGCGAAGTGTTTTGCGATTTTGGTCATAAAAAGGAGATGCTTGCTGAAGTACGTCTATACCACGTTGTTCGCATCAACTGACGTAACGCAAAACGCCCCACTGGTTTGCCGCGCCCATTCGATATGAAGAGCGACGACTCTGCGAAATGCAGATCTTCAGCAATCGCAACTTCTCTTTTCTGTAAATCGCACTGGAGTTGAAATACGAAAAAGGTTTCTTTTTAAAGCCAAGTAGACCGTGCCTTTGGTTTTGAAGAGAAATCGAAACAATCTGTCTCATCAATCTCGCAAACGTTGCAGTCAATTTTTGCCACCACAGCAAAGTCATCCGACATGGTAGAGACAAAGACCTATTCTCGGCATCTGTGCGCGATTAGCAGTGTTGGACAGCAGAGGCTAACACGTGCCATCCTTCTGCTTGAACACGCTCTTTCCTTTAATTGTTAATCCTCCGCTGTTCTGCGTAAGAATCTTATAATAATGATGTGCATTTCGTCAATACATTTGCGGAGTCTGCTCTGATCAAACAAAACACTCAAGTCGGACTGGTACTTGAAGTTTTTGTCCGCGATTGAACTTCATGTTTTCATAACTTCGTGCGTCTGCCCGATCTGCTTCCGGTTTAACTGAAGGAGGAACTTTCACAACCTCCGTGATCAGCAAACAGTAAAGCTGTTTGTTTGATCTATCACTATACACAAGCCTGATGCTGCGCAGCTGTGCCAGAACGAAAATCGAAATAGAGACAAGCTCATTATTTCCGAGTTTTGCGGTGCAACTGCGCATGACAAACATCGAAGCACGTTTAAGAACAGTCAGGTTCCTGAATCGCCATTTAAATAGTAAATGAAAGCATGCAACGCGTTTTACGGTTAAGTCTAGATAACAATGGAGGCACGAGACAATTGGGCGAACAAGATTTTTGATATTTGTGTTGTCAAGCTCATACGCAAGCAAACAATCAGTACGCAAAAATGTTTTTTTACACACTTTTATTGATGTTGCGATGGTTTATTTGCATTGGCGTTATCAAGCTAAAGTACCACAGCGTGGAGCACAAATGACCATCGCAACTATAAAAGTCAAAGAAATGAGAAAATTTGCAAACGCTCTTGCAGAATTTTTTTTTCGTAATTAGTCGGATTGCCACGCGTAATGACATTGTAGCGTATGTCGTTACTTGACTTTGAATTGTGTTGGATTGGTTTGAATCAATATAAAAACATCAACTTTATTTATTCTGCTTTTCTGCGAAAAATCTCGGGTGAAAATTATGTTGTACCCCAAACAATTCTGCTTCCAGCGGATACGCGACTAAGCGACTGAAGAGCAGTTACCTTCAGTCACTAGCGTACGGAGGGGGGTGGCCCCTGTGCCATGGCCCTCCCCTCAGACCCTAAAAATAAAAAATGTATAAACAGTTTTCGACAGTGTATACTGTCAGTATTCGGCTGTGTATACCAAAATGTTTAATTTTAGGCGAATAACACTATTTTGTTTATAAAAACGCCTATCAAAGCACAAAATGACTATATTTTCTACAAATGTGGGGGGAGGCATGGCCCCTTTGGCCCTCCCCTGGCTACGCCTATGCTTTGGCGCTCCCCTCGGAAATTTTCTGCGTACGCCACTGCCGTCAGTGAAAACATTTTTACCTCAGCTCGTTCAAAGGTACTTACCAAATGGCAATTGTATAGCACACTGACTTTTCATTGACTGTAAGCGGTGCTTTTATTGCATTGTTGCCACATCTTCATCCCACTGACAAGTCTACAGATTCGATCGGTAAAGCCTGTGTCGGCAAATGTGCGAGACGGCTGATAGCGAGTTGTAGCGGCAACTGATATGATCGCAAGTTACGCCCTAAATTTAGAAGTAACCACAAGAGTGTATCGTTATTTTGTATTCTTCTTTCACTGGCATCGTCATCCTCAGATAACGCTCAAGATGCGACAACACGTTACAAGGTTTTCATACTAAATATCGATAAAATTCTTCTTGGCGTTCGGCCACTTTAGATTTCAAACCGTCTGTTGTCTTACGCGATATCACGCACCAGTGGAAATGTGTTAGAGTGTCATCGTGCTGGTTATTGCAATTGCTTTGTTTTTCTCTTCCCTCCTGAACCTAAAGAACGTGTCCTCATTAGGGCATTGACACAGAGCGGCACATGGTCTTCGTGCCTCATGGTGCAAAATGTGTCAAGTCGATTTTAAGGCAAATTTTTTCAACCCACCATGAAGGTCTGGTGAAAATCACGTGGCCACCTTCAACAACATCAATACGAAAAACTGGCAACTTTTGAAGCACATTTACTTCAAAAAACGCACTGGACCTCGTCAAACCGCTGACCAGCAGTATAGCAATCTGGTATTCCGTTGGACATCTGTTTGCAAACTTGTGCGTATGTTTTGCGACGAAATTAGTATCCATCTGCTTTCTTTTTTCAATTTCAGGAGAGCCAGACCTGCACAAGGTATCTTTTCTGAAACGATTTTCACGCGAAAGTTTGGCAGAAATAGCTTTCTCATGTTTACTGTTGCGGGAAAACTGTGCGTCGAGACGTGCTATGACGTAGAACAATGCAGGTGGATAGGTACGTAGTGGATTGCCCACCAAAAATGAAAAAATGCGACATTCTATAGAAGCGCTGGCGGTGATAACTGCAATACTCATATGCACGCGAGGAAGTAGGTACACGGTAGCGGCGCGACGCTCGGAGATGCGCGGGTGCGCCGTCTGGCGCAGAGCAAAAAACGTTATGTATTGTGCGCGTCTAAGTGGCCGTCGGTGCGAGGAACGAATTACGGTTGCGCCTGCCTGAAATTAATTTCGTCGAGCTTTACGCAGGCCAGATATTTCAAACGTTGGTATTTGCATTCAGACGAATGCGTTTTGTGCGAGCATTTTTCTGCATGTTGTTCTGTGGCACAAACGAAGTAAAGTGAAGTGAACCCGGTCGGTAGAAAAGTGGCAAGATCAAAGCAATGTGTTTTCTTGGTTGCTGCTATAAGACAGTTAATGACCACTGCACCTCTATTGCTACATTGGCGGTTTATTAGCCAGAAACAAGTTCGATCAGGTTGGAAAATGCACTGTGTCTTTCAGGAAAAAATGTGCTTTCAAAAATAACGGAAAGAAAACAGCACGATTGTGAAACTCCTTGCTTAAACGTGGTGGAGCAATCGATGCCTTCTCAAGATTCTCGAAATAGCGTAGTTCTGATTTTTTTTTTGAAAAAACAAACTACGAACTCAATTTGCGTGACAATCAGTTAACGACTGAAACGCATTCTTGCAAATATGATCTATAGGAGTGACGCTGCTCGTCTTTTTACTGGTGCTAAAGAAAATCCAGAGAAAATTTATGTGAGATATACTTCCGCAAAAACACACTGTTTGATTATAACCTTGCGGATCATTTGCAGATCCTTGTAGGGTTGTGATGCAAACTATTAATGCTAACATGGAAACCAGCGTAGTGGATCCGGACGGGCAAGTCGGTGTGTTGGTTGAATCCAAGGGGGAAGACGGAGTCCTTGACTGCAGCATGCCATCAAAATCCGCATCTCCAGATGCACTGAACAAAGTTGCCAAACTGAAGATGAAGACGAATGTTTTGAAAGATCCGACCAAAAAAAAATCTTCAGGTTGGTGAAATTTTTGTCAAAGATTTTTCTTATTCTTCAAATTAGTCAAAATGTCAGAGACTAATCTGTTTAGCTTGTGAACTGCCTGCACACAGCGTGCATTTTTAGCATCAATACAAACCGTTTTCTCATTTACAGAGTAAAATATGCCGCAAACGCATTTAATTCCAAGGGATTCCAGATTTGTAACACAAAAACTATCAATGAATCTTGGAGGCGATTGAAATTTGATTTAAGTAGTCAGTTTTTTTATTGTCTGGCGGTTGAACTCTCGGTACTTTGTTTTGTTCCTCGCACAAATTGTCGACAATGCCTTTAATCTGAAGTTAATTGAACTTTTTTAGTAAACAACCATTCAAAATCAGATTTTGTAAGTAAAACAAACCTAGTTTGTCCCTTTTTGATGAAATTCTTATGTTTCTTTTATGTTTAAAATACTATGTTATGAAACGTACTTTGTGCATTTTTAACTGAGGTGTGCTTCTGTAGTATTGCTAGCACAGTTGGAGCTCGCGTCAACTGTCCAGTAGAACGCTACAGATTATAAGTATTCGCCTCATTTTTGTGGACATGTTACTTTAAACGCACTTACAGTCGTATGGGAACCCCTTTATTTGGCATGGGCGATAAAATCTTGCTAAATTTTCTGTAAATGAATTAATTTTTAAACGAGTTTGCTTGTTTCTTGTTAATATTTTTCATATTTTGTTTTGCATATCTTCGAACCACTAAAAGGAAAATCACTCTCGCAGCTTTGCCCAAATTTCCCGTAATTTTGTTGAAATTTTAAACTTTCACTAACTTCTCGTAGACAACTTTGATTTTTCACTATTTTTGCCCGAGTATTACAAATCTCTGCCCTATATTTTAATATTTTCGAAATACGAAAACAGTCGCCCTCCGATACCTATTCCTCATATGTCGATGAATTGTGTGGTTTGTCTTTCCCAAACCCGTCTCAGTGTGCTGTGTTTTAAGCTGCACACGGCACTCCACACTCATTTTTGCAGTCGGGGAACTATTTCCAACTACTATCTTGCAAGAAAACTGATAGTGCACTGTATTTCTTTTTCTCGGTCAATAAGTGAGATGCATTTTACGTTGTTTGCAACCAAATTTATTAAGTTTAAGTGAAGTTGAAGAGACCTAATATGACCCATGGTTTGTGGAGCTGCTACTCATAAACGCATTCATAGTCGTGCTGGAACACATGGTTTTCCGCACGTCTACGAATGCGTGCTATGTGACCTGCTTAAAGTGACCTACTGAAGAAAATAATGTAAGCCAAGCCTGAGTTCACCTCCAATTCTCACGTAACCATAAACACGAACGTTTGTATCAAAAGCGATAACTGGTTAAAACATCACAACTTTTTATTTTGAAGTCTTACGACTTTAATCAAGGTTCTCTTATAATCACAGCAACCAGAACATGACGATTGTGCCAGAGCTTTTCAACATTCGCGCTGTATCATGCATTTCATCTTCCATTTCCAAAAAAGACTTCGTCGCGTCTGAATTGACCGTTACACCTTGTTTTTCGTGCGACAACTGAATCATAACCGGAAAATGTGTTGCTCATAGCCCTAACTCCAATTAATATTCTTCGATAAATAAAAGGCATGAAATGCGTTACCGCACGATTATGAACGTTTGATCCCCACGCAACGTAGGCTTGCTACCCCCGGGCCCAATGTGTTCGTACTGCTTCCTGGCTGTACAGTGACGATCATCCGGGGCGCATGCGCAGAAGATGACAAGCTTGATTTTTTTGGCTCAGGCTGTTGTTGTGAACACAAAGTGCATTTTCAAGCAAAAAAGGGCTGTTACTTTATTTTCACCTTCATTCCATACTTTCAATGCAGCAAAAGCTTCATCTCTTTTCGTTTTTTCAGCTAAAAGCAATTAGGTAGAAAACATGCTGTTGTACAAGAATCAATAAGATGCGGTGTGACTGACAGCGAAGTGCATGAGCTATTTGATAGCATCGAACGTGGAATGAAATCTTTTCTGATCATTTGTAAGGTTCTCCACTGGCGCTACTGATGTAATTTGATGACGTGAACCACTTTTGCTTAGTAATCAACCTACAGCACATAAGCGCAGTTTATTGCGTCCATCGGCTCAGTCGTCAAGCTCTGGTGTGTGCCACCACAGCAAGCATTAATGTTTCTACGCAAAAGGAGTGCGGGAACCTATTCTCCTCATGCAACCATCACAGCGTATTTAACCATTTAAACGGATATAGGAAGGCGCAAAATCATTTGCACCGGTGCCTTCCACTGTAAATTCGAAGGTAATCCGGTGAGCTTTAGCCGAAAAGATGGTTAATTTGAAAACGTATGTTTGATTTGATCACGGCTGCAGCGAAAGTCAGAACTGGCTTGAACCCGACAATTAAAAAATTATCGTATTATGTTTATTAATGTGCAGCTTTGAGGAAAAAGTGCTATCAGGCACTGAAGCTCACAGTAATCAAGAAATCACAAGTAAATTCCTTCATTGCTTTCGCATCCTGACGAGTCTACATAATTCATAATTACACTACTTCCTGCAATCCAAGTAAATTATTTAATTTGCTTTCTTATCTTGACGAATTTACATAATTCATAATTACACTATTTCCTGCAAGCCGAGTAATTTCTTTCAGTTGCTTTCGTGTCCTGACGTATTTACATAATTCATCATTACACTATTTCAGACTGCAATCCAAGCGTTTTATCTTCTTAGCTTACACTGGTATTGTGACGTGAAGTTGGTCAATGCTGTGTGACACTGCACATTGCATTACGAGGTCACAAAACAAATTTTGAGGTGAAGCTGACAAAAAGTTTACCCTTACTAGTAATTACCCATGCGGGGTTTGTTAGACGTTCATTATACTTCTGTTATTGTAAAGATCCACCATACGAACGCTCTCCAACTCTTGGGTTCTTCTTTGGCAAAAATGTTCTGCACTTGTGTTGTTTTTCAAACGGATGAACGCCGATCAATCAAGACCACGACTAAAAACGCTGGCGCTCCAAGTTTTCCCCTCTATACCTGCTGCAACCGGTCGCAGTGCCGGAAACAATTCAAACGAAAGTGACTTATTTCGTTTAAACACCGCTTTCTTAATGAGTCAAACACTGTCAGCGCTCTGTTTGATTTTGGTGGGGCCACTGCAGTTGCATCTTCAAAGTAAAGTGGATATATTTTCGGGTGTTTGTTTTTACATTTAAAGTTTGCATACAGGCCCGTAGCCATAACAATGTTTTTTGCGGGCGAAAATTGCCAATTCGAATAAACAACTGGCTTCGCGCGTTTATGACATTTTTTGCGCAAAGATTTGGTAATTGCCATCCAAAATTTGGGGGATCAACCGCGCTATTCGCCTCTGTTCGCATCCACAACAATTTAGGACCGTTTTTTTCCAATCATACAAAACAACAAGGTGCAGCAGAAGGCCTTGCACCAATTTTTTTTGGGATCGGAAACAAAAAGATATTTTCTCATATTTTAGCTCATCGTTATATCCTCAGCACATGCATGATGTCTATTTCGAACCACGAACTCTTGCATGTTCAGCTTCTGATGATCTCTTGAAAGAAATAGATGGTTGCTTTCACAAGGACAAGCTGTCACGAAAGCAACAAGGAAAATATCAAAATTAGGATTGATTGTCACTTACGATTGTGAATGAAGACACGCTTGAATAGACGGCATTTTGCGGGAAGCTGTGAAGTGATCATGTTAGAGACGTTCTGATGTTGAAAAATAATATTGCTTCCTAAAAACCAAATCTACGTAAAAGAAAAAAAGCTGTTAGCAATCAGCAAGCCCTAAAGAGCAACCGCATGCATCCACACAGTTCGGTAAAAGGCTTTTGCTTCAGTTTTGATCACCGCTTCGACATTAATAACGCGATTACTGCCATGTGCTTCAAAGACGACCGGTGATGAAACCGCCCTGATCCCTGTCACTATTGTCAACAATGAATGCATATTAACGACATCTTGATGGGGCAATACATGTCCATAACCAGCCGAACCGCAGGCCAATTGACATCCGTCGATTGAAATGTTGTGAATGCGCGCGGTTCGCCATTGCACCGTGGTCCATTCTGCTTTCGCGCAGTAACCAGAACCCGCATGAGGACTGTCTCATAATAATCTTTGTACTTGCAAAGGGTAATACACTAGCGAGAACGCATCATCAGAAGCGTGTGTGGTTGGCCATTTTGTTTTGTCTGCTTTATCGCGCATGGTATGTTCGTTGCCTGTGACGCCCACGTCAGGTTGATTGATTTTTAATTTTGGAAGTTTTTTGCTGAAGCAAGAGTTTGCAGAATGTCAAAGTTTCCTATGGTGCACGTTTTATGCTGAAAGAGTGCAGAGAACTGTGATTTTAAAATTAATTTCTAGTCAGGTCAAAGTCGATTCTAAATTAATTTCTAGTCAAGTCAAAGTCTTATAGTGCTTCTTTGGTCCATTTCATACTCTAAGTACAAGCCCTCGTAGCTGAATGCCACTAAGTCGCAATGAGCAGCGAAAAGTGTTTTCTACTATAAACCATTTTTAATCGAGTCACAATCTCTCTTCGTTTAATGACCATGCAGGCTATTTCGTATTACTTACGGCACGGCACCCTGCATAGGATAATCGGTGGATGGGTCGATTTTAATCCATTTTAATCAAAAATTCCTACACCACAAGTTTTTTTCATTTTAGATTTGAAGCGTTGGATAGCCTTCTTCCCGTCCAACTCTTGCACTTTTGTAAATATATTTTTTGGTATAGTAAACGAAATGAGTTCACTTTAAAGTAACCTTTCATGATCAATCCAGTTTGTTCATGTTTGGTGATGGTTTCGTAATGCTTGTAATCGTGTTTCTATTGCGCAAGAACTTGCGTCTTTAGAAATTTGTTAATTTTCAACCGCCGTCACCTTCAAGAGAGTGAACATCCGAAAATGATTAAACCAATCGCTCGTATTTAGCTTCCATGTAGTTTTTAAACGCGAAAAGCAGTGTCTGTGTGACTGTTGCGAACATTGTGATTTCAAAGTTGTTTTTACAGTAGATAAGCACTTATAACTCAAAACAATTTTTTAAATCTCAGGCTTCACTCTGGATTGCCTGGACATGCAGTGTAAAGTCTGCGGAGATAAAGCATCTGGTGTACACTACGGAGTGTATTCTTGTGAGGGGTGTAAGGTATGATGTGTCAAAGACTTCCACTTCCTTTTAGCTATCGATACAGATGTGTGTCTGTTATAGGATGAAAACTGATATAAGCAACAGTCACGTGTTGCTTGGTAAATCCTCCGATCGATGCATGTGTTCTATTTAAAGGTACATATAACCCTTCGCTAAACATGGTACATTCGCTTGTACTTAAATTTTTTATTTTCATCCTGGTTGACTAAACTTCCTGGATTAGCGAATATGTTCACTGTGAAAGGGAAGTTTCTCATACTTGATTTGCTGAAGCTGCGCTTCAGTAAATGGTACAAAACCCCACTGAACACTGTGTTTAACTCAAACTCTTTTCAGGACTTATTCTTGCCATTTGCCAGTGCTTTTCTGACACTGGAATTTCTTGCCGTTTGCCAGTACTTTCCTGATACTGCTTTTCTGACACTTTCTATTCTTGCCAGTGCTTTTCTGACACTGGAAAAAAACAAAGCGAAAACCTGTTTCTGCGTTTGCTTATAGAAATTGGAGATACAGCGGTAGATTATGTTTCCAGGGTTTTTTTCGGCGCACTATTCAACAAAAGATCAAATACCGTTCGTGTGTTCTGGAGGGGGCATGCAGCATCACACGCGACAACAGAAACAGGTGCCAGGCCTGCAGATTCATGAAGTGCATTTACGTTGGGATGTCCAAAGATGGTAAGAGCGAATGTATTATCGCCTGAATTTTTTCGAATGATGCCTCTGCGAAAAACCAATACAACTTTGGATCAGTTCTTACCCTTTCACTTTTGTCTAAGACCTAGTTTGTTGCCTCCAGCGTTACTAACCTTTCGCCAAGCGCATGTTTTCCCAGGAGGTTGTTGCAATTGTGATACTTACGTAGTTTATATGTAAAGCATTGCTCATCTCGGCTAGTCGAGTCTACAAAATTATTTTTCACTGCCATTACGTCATAAAGGATTATGGTTTAAGTAGCGAATGGAGTGGTTGCACTGGGCACTAGGCAGGCATTAAGTTTATGCGGCAGATGCGGATTTTCAACCAAAGACTATTGACGCTTTTCTGCAATTTGCGAAGGTAGTGTGGTCGACTTGAGATTTTTATTGGTTTTGTGAGTAATTACCACTTATATTGACTTGAACAGCCCACAATTTTAGTTTCGCTGAAACGAAATTAAAATCACGGCATGCCTTTCATCCCCTATATGAAGAAAGTTTTTGTCACTCTGCAAAGTATATCATATCGTTTAACTACAGTTGTACCAAACACACTGCTGTAAGGGGAAAGTTGCACTTTATTTAGTGGAGATATAAGATGACAATTACTGATACACCCTGCTGGTTACATGTATTGTTGTCTAGCTTTGTAGACTTTTGAAAGTTGGCCAGACAATTGCGGAATCACCGCAGAGAAAACTTTTTTCCGCTCATTCAGTCTTTAATGTTTGCAGCTGTGAAATACGGAAGAATACCAAAAAAAGTTAAAGCGAGGTTGATCGCAGAGCGCCTCGCGGCCAAGAGGTGAGTGTTTGCAACATANTGACTTTCTAATATATTTTTTTATTTTTGAAAGCGCACTGCCGTGCTGACTCTCCACCAATCTTTGTTTATTTGGCAAANCGTTTGTGGCTTTAACCGGTTCTGTATCTGATTTTTGTATAACGTGTTGCAAAACTAACGGATATAACTTAGCTTTTTCGTCAAGAAATGAAACGACTTTCTTCCCTGATTCGTTATTAAGTAGGCTAAAGATATTTCGACTAACAAACTTAGGTACCGACTCAATTGAAAGGAACCCTTTTTCCGCAAAGAGTCAGGCACCGTTTTTGAACGGAGTATATATCTCATCTATAAAGTATAAGGCATTTTCGTCTGTTATTCAAATAGAAAAGAACTTTTAAGCTGCGAAGGCAATAGGTTGGAGGTATTTTCTTTTCACACGACACCTTTAACAACTAACCTTTTCCCTCGCCTTTTAACCAACTCTTTCAGCGGGAGATTTAAACATGTTGTTGCTTTTGCTGATACTGAATTTTCTGCACTGCGAACGTCTAATCAAATTCACCGCATTTTTTACTTACAGGGAGGAGATGGAAAACCTAGCAAAGTAAGAGCATTGTGAAAAAGTACTTTGGATAGCCAAAATCGCCTTCATTTTCTAGTTGGTTTTATATAAGATTTGTATGAGGTTTTTGTAATGGTATTTTCCGTTGATTTTATCTGCCGCACATTAGTTAAAGTTTTAAACAAACTTCAACTTTTGTGCATGTGCATACCATGGCGCTGTTGCTGATCCATATGATTTCAAGCCATTTTAAAGGTATCAATCATGCACTGGTAGCTTGCTGTGGATTCGTGTACGATTTATATAATTTCAGTTTTTTGTGTATGAAAACCTACCGTGGATTATTATCGGACTGTTTGCATTGTTGCTTACAGCAAGGACAAATCCTCCACGGAGTTCGGGGATCGCATTTCTGGCACTGACAGCTTGTCCGAGCGGTGCAGTCCACGCATAAGCCCAGACACTAGCAGCAAGTTCAACGACCGCCTGATGTTTTTCCGCCAATCAAGCGGCACCACTTCACCACCGATAGTGCCGTCACTTGCATGCGACGCACTGCAAGCGTGCAATTGCAGTAAACAAACTGCCATCAAGAGATCCCCGCCTGACTTGATTCCGATGCGTACTTTGGCTTCGGGTGTTTCTGGGAGTGACTTCATGTCCATGACGTCGCGTTTCAATCACGCGCTGTCGCAAAAGCATGCGGAACGACTTGCGACGTCCGACGCCTACCGCGAGCAGTTGATTTCGTCGCTGGACAAGTATTCCGAATTGGCCATGTCAAAGCGCCGAAACGGTTCCACCCCCTTGCAACTCGACAGCCACGTGCCTGCCTTGAAAAGGTTCCGACTTCCCTCGGGCGAAACTTCGCCATCCGAAACTAGCTTTCCACGTTTTGATCGAGGGCGCAGTGATCCACCGCCGGTCGTGCTGCACCGCACTCCCGGCTTGAACCGGTTGCTGAACCGATCTTCGTCCAATACCGATTTCTCACAATTTTCACCGGACAGGATTGCCAAGTACGGCGAGAACACGCGCAACGAAGCTGCGCACGTCAATGTCATTACCCATTCGAGCTCGAAAAGCGGTGAAAAACCGAACACGGACGAAGCATCACCCACAAACCGGACGGTTTGGCCCAAATCTGAGACCAAAAAAGGGTTATCAGGGCAAACCGCTTTCAAATTTCCAGCAAATTTAGCTCATGCGCAAGAAAGTCTTTTCTACAACCTACCTTGGTTCTCTAACCCGTCTTCTCAAGCACTTCCAGTCATGCCAGTACCTTTCTTTCACCCAATGTTAAGGCCTCTGTCTGCCTACAAACCTTTTCTACCTGCAAGCGGAGTCGTCGCGACAAGCTCCATTCCTTACTCGACAAAACCAAACCCTTCTTATGACGTTTTATCGCACTCACCACCTGTTGGCGGTACACGCAACAGACCACTCTCGTCGTCCTCACCTGATAGCGGCTGCGCCGAAGCTACTGAGAATGATTTGGAGCATATTTCGTATCAGCCGCAAGCTGCCACTGACCTTCCTGCAAATATGCAAGATCTCTCTTTGGAACAGGTGACTGACTAGAGCCTTAGATAAACGTTTACCTGTACTTAAATGTGTCCTATTTCCGAGTTTCTCAAGCTAAAGAGTGTGCGCAGAGCTTTAGCTTTAGTCTTGCTTTATTTGGTAATTAGATGCACGACACAAGTTTTTTCAAAGAAAAATCCGACTCAAAATAGTTTTGTTGCAGTACTCGTCATGTAGAGAAGTAATAATATTACGGTTGGCGTTTTGCTAAATTGCACGTGTATGAAGGTTTGGTGTGTATTTGAATAAAAATATGAAGTTATTTGAATTGTTTCCGGTATCATTTAGGTGGTGACAAGAATTCGTGAAGCTCACCAGAAGACATGCAACGCCAGCCGTTTTGCTGTAGTTCTTGGTTCTGATCAACTGAAGGTAGACTTTTGTTATCTTAAACAGTTCGTGGACTGGCATATTTATCTGATTTCTTGTGCGCTTTTTTCTCCGTTCAACAGAATTATTGTTGTTTCTTTACAAGGAGCTAACGTAGCAAGCAATTTTGCTTTACAGTAGTGTTTATGAAAACTGTCCGGTGGGTCTGGCAAAATGTGCTAATCTAAGCAAAAACTTGCTGATATTAATTAAAAGAGCAGCGCGCGCGAAAACTGCGGCAGCTGTTTTTATCACACATTGCAGCTTGCATATCGTCTGCACCGTTGTCGTTTCGGATGTCCGGTTGTGGTATGCATCCCCATCAGATTGCCCGGAGTGAGACAGGTCTGACAGATTTGACATCAGGGTTTTTTCACAGCTTTATCGCACCTTACACAGACCACCAGGTGTAGTGAAAGGAAGTGCTCTCTACGCTTGTACGTACAGTGGGGCTTGTACTAGCTAGATAGTTAAAGCGAGGCTTCGAAACAGAGTGCCGTCGTTTTCACTGAATTTGGCCCAATATCATTCTGTGGATCACGAAAGGAAACCGACACAAAACGTTTTGAATAATAATCTTCATAGTAAGGTCTCACTGCTTGCGATTACAACAAAAATGTGGTGTTGATAAAACCAACTTGTGTAAAATCTTTCGCTGCTGTTTTTCAACTGCAGTGGTAACTGTTAGCAGATGCACTGTTAAGCAAGTAAAATAAGTTTCTAGCTAGTCTCAAACGGGAAAACGTAATTCTGGTAGAAACAGCAATAGCGGTAAAACGTCCTGCAAATAAATTATCAGCTGAGCGGAAGAAACCAAACATGAAAAGAAAATATTCAACCGTTTCGCTACTTTTCATTTGTCATCCATCACAAACTACCTTCGCGTTTTGGCTCATAGCAAATATTCCGATGACTGTTTCGCTGGAATTGCGATCAGGAATTCGATACAAATTGTGAAAACTGCATCTGAGTGTGTCGATGCATGAACACTGCATCAAGATGTCAAAAAAGCTGAGGCCGTTAACGCGGTAGGCAGTTTGTGAGAGGTGCGCCACGAAACTTGACAAGCATGACGTGCTGACCTGGGCAAGTGCGTTGCAACTTTTGATCACTACGTCCGCACTGCAATGCTCGACCTTTTCTTTGTTAATTTACGTCTCATTGCGGCTCATGGTTACGTCCCTCCGACTGGCACTTCAAGAAAATCCTGCCCGCACGTCAATGGTGTCGTTTTAAGCGCCTTTCCGAGTTAAATGCAACAATTCTCTGTATGTTACGGCGTACATTAAGGACGTGCCAGCGAGATTTGATGCAAAGCTGTTACCTGCAGTGCGTGTTTTGCTTGTAATCTCCCGCCTTGAGACACTGTTCCTCCACATCAAAGATATGCGCGACCAATTTCAATTGAAAGTTAATGCAGTTTACAATTCAAAATGGCGGTAACCACGAAATGCTCTGTAATGAGGCTGTTCACAGAAGACTGTCAGTGAATCTTTCAGCTGATTTTATCCAGTCCTTCATTGAGCGTGCGCAACTGGCAGTTTTTAACGTCACAAAATGTTGACGTGTGACGCAATGCTAACGCAAATCGAAGGTTTTGCTTGAAATCGAGCAAACGTGACGTGCAAAGGAATTAATTTAAGTTACGTTTTGAGAAGTAATTTCAGGAGGTTGGACACGCGCACTTCGACAAGTCTTGCAATGTGTCGCTTGGCACAGGTCACCCGTTTGCGTTTGCGTGTATTGCGAAGAGCGGAGGCGAAACTGCAGCACAAGCTGTTTCTGACGGACCGCCGCATAATGAGATCTAAAATGCCGCCTGAACATAATTATGTGCTTCCTTTAACATGCTGACGCGATGCGGCGGAGTTGTGTGCTCTAATGAAATTCGCCGGGTGGTCTTCGAATTTTTTGCCACACGAGACTGGTTGTCGATTTCCGAACTTTGTCGATTCAGGCTTCAAAGTGGCGAGGGCTCCTACTTCTTTAAAACAGGCCTCGTGGCGCAGGAGCCGGTGCCAGGCCGCCGTACGTACAAGATACTTGTCGACTACCGTATGTTAGTTTATTGCGCGCTAATTGCGTGAACCGCTACGAGTTTCATGTTTCACTTTGCGGAGGAAAATGAGCGTTGAACCGCTAATCAATTCCGCGTTTTGTCGCACAAGATCTTGTTGCGTAGATTGCCCGTTAAAGCTGCCCCGCAAGACTTGAAAGATCGACTTATTAAAGCTCAGGTAACAATTAGCTAGCGAGAGTTGTAATTTTTGCTCTAGTGGCAGCACGTAAATCGTCGGTGTTAATGGCTTTACAAGAACGATATCGATTGAAATTGTACCGTAAATTCTCATTAATTCAAACTAACGCTCTTGGTAGATCCTTGGCAGACGTTACTACATACAAGAGCAATTCCAAAGCCGATTAACTAACACCTGCAAAAAATAGGCAATTATGCGAGAAAACGATTTAATTTTTGGACATATATTTTCTCTATGTCCCACATTTTGTAGACAAGGTGTGGCAAATATTGACTAACCCTTCCAACATTGTCAATGTGACAAACGCCAACGGCTTTAAACAGTCGTTCAGAAGAATCTTCTGATTGCGAACAGCGTCCAAAGTCTGCCCGTCGAACGGCCGTCACCCACCCTAATGATTTGTTAGCGGTCGGCGACAACAACGCGACGTGACGTTGAATCAAGGGAATTTTCCCCTGGTCGTTTGCTTCTTGGTCGATGGAATCGCCCTTCTTGCGTAGTCAGAACTGTCAACTTGTGGAAGGCCCCACAGCGTGAACGCAACTTGCTGGATGTTGATTTGTTGGAATGGTGCAGCTAGGACGCGGTGAGCGCCGGGACTTTCCGGGAATCATCCCAATCGTTAATCAAAGCTTAGCAGTTTGTATCTGCACAAGCTGGTGTGAGCACAAGTCCAAGCCTGACTATTCCTTGACGAACCGAGCGCAGATTTGGGAAATAATGTCGACTGTAGCATTTTTGACATGAAAAAATGTCCATGTTGTAAATTACACTTAATTGTTTTGTGAGAAATGCGACTCTACTTAACAAGCTAAGAGGACGGTCTGTGTTATGCTTTTCAAAAAATGTACGCAAAAGCGTTGTCTGGCCCAAGAACGACAACTTGTTTAAAGGAGCCAAAATAAGGACTTATAGATTTTAATTGTGTTTTTAACATTTTTTAGAACCTGTTTTTAGACCAAGTTTTTTTCTCACCGGAAGCGTATTCGACAACAACGTAGCTTGAAAAACGCTGTTTATGTAAGATGCGATTTATTGTGGTGTGAACCACACGGTTATTGCTGTATTTAGTTGCGTGGAGTGAAGACAAAGGCACATCTTGTTTTAGAAAATGCGTCAAATCATGTCAACCTTTTTCTGCGGCATTCCGTGACTGAACGACCGCTGTCGCACAATCAAATACAGGAATAGTAATGGAATGGTAGCAGTGCTAATGTTCAATTAATCAGAGTTGTTTTCGAAACACGGTGATCCTATCCAGTCAAAATTGGCCCTTCAACGGTGCGCTCGTCTTTTGATAGTAAGAATCTACTCTTTGCAAGACACTGGGAGAATGAAAGCAGTAGGAAGGACAAGGATACTATACGGTTTATACGCACGGCTGACGGCAAACTGTCCGATGTGGCTTTGCCGCGGAGTCTGTTTCTTTCTCTTACCTCTGCCTTTGTGAAATTCCGCATCTTCAGAAGAACGCGACCCCGTTTACTCTCAAAGCTGCAAGCCGAAGAGTAAATCGCGATGTTACGCAAGGACACGCGTCGTTTCTCGAGTGATCCGCGCGCCAGCGCTGTCTTTTCGCGGAAAGTCGCTCTAGTGCAGGAAGTGATGCACTCCGCTCTGATTGGTGTTTATTAATTTTTGTAGCGCAAAAACCTTGCCTCGGCTGTGCTCGGTCTTTGTTTGTTTTTAAAGGAGTCAGCTCTTGCGACGACAGTCTTATTTTCTTTGTACCATGGATGACACACAGCAGGCATTTTTACACCATGATAATCACTGCACAGGCTGTTCCGAGGTGCCAGGATGTACCAAGTAACCTTGGTGATCTTTTCGATACACCCTAGAGGCACAAGCCTCTGGAATAAACGTTTCAGTTTCAGACCTGGTTTAGAAAAAGTTACCTATTGCAAAAACACTCTGCGAGATAAAGCAAGAGTAATCTTTTACTTTTTGTTTGTTTATTTTATAACCAAGAGCAATCACAATATTTTCTAACCAAAGCTGACACGAACTTTCATTCAAGGCTGCTTATGGATCATAGCGAGCTCACCATAATGGAAGGCAAGAATGTTGGGGGCTGAGCATTTTTTTGAAATTACTGCAGCCATGCTACACGTACTGTTGAAGTGTAGAATTGAGGGTGTTGATTAACTCCTGTCTGCAAAAATTGGGGAAAATTGGGTGAAAAGTACAAGAAGTTAAGCGAAAGCTTTTTCAGAGTTAATGGATGATGGATTAGCGGTAAAAAAAACATGATTTCGTACTTCACTTTTTCAGGCCATTATGAAAACGTTGAAAAACAAATTTAATCCCTCAAAACGAAGTTTTTTTTATGCTTAATATAGTTTGCGTTGCACTAAAATTACGTAAGATTAGCTTCGACAACTGACATGCAAAACATTCTCTACCTTAGATGTCAGTCCACAATTAATATTACGCAGGCGATCCGGTTTCTGTTAAATAGACACGACGAAGCCTTTCCTGAGAAAGTAACTAACGAACGGTACCAAAGACGAAGCTTGTGTAGTTTTTGCAAAATCAGACTCTAACCGATGATAAATTCCGATACAGATACCAACAGACCTGCCACAGCTCCGATGTGATTGTAATAACACTTAACTCAAGTACGACGGGGTCATCTGGTGTCACTAATCACAGGCCGTTCCGCCGAAATTTTATTGACCGTCTCCAGAACGACCGTGAAATTTCAAGAAACAAAGCGAATGCTGCAAATGAGAGGCTACCTTAATTTTTGTCGCTTTTTTATTTCGAATTGTATGCCTAACGCGGAGCCAGAACCTTTTTTCTGGAATTATTTAACCTTTGTGTTACGCGCGGTTGATTTGCAGCGAAATTGCAGCTGAAAACACCAGCTAAAAGGGTTGGCTTTGTTTCAATATGTCGACAGGATGACGTCGGTGCTAGTGATGGAAGCGATTCTGATGAATTTGGCAGCGATTGGCTTAAAGTGTGCAAGCGCTACGACCCTGCACTAAGGGAGGTAGTTGACTTTGCAAAACAGATTCCTGGGTTTGACAGTCTGGCGCAAGGAGATCAATTCACTCTGCTGAAATCTGGTGCCTTTGAGGTGAATGGAATGTTATTTGTCGCTTGTTACTTTCATGCATAAATTCTTCCACTGATCCTGAGAATTAGACAGAGAAATGGAATATGGTTTGGCCGCGGCATATGTCCTTCAGATAAAAGTCGGTAATTCGAATAATTCGTGCCTTTCATGTTCTGTCGAAAAAATCTCCTTCTGCTCAAGTGAGCCGTTTGACATCTAGGCTGTTTTGATGCAGACTTGCAGACGCTTCACATGTCCTGGCGCCTTTTATGTTGCTAGCTTTGACGTCACTTGTATGTGTTTAGCCCGGTGTGCCGCGCAGGCTTGGCCACATATTTAACGAGTACTGTCCCAGAGTATTTTGGACCGTTAAAGCGTGCCATTGGTGATGTCACGACAAATCCTGTGATTTTCATGAAAACGTAAACTGTAGAAATTAAAGGTTTCCGGACGAACAGAGCGATAGTTTCACTGGCACGTACCAACCTTATTTCCGACGAGAAGGGATGGTATGGCTTAAATCTGCCTGAAAAACATGTTTGTCTGACAAATTTTGATTTGTCCGTGCTCCTTTAAAAACGTCAAAGTCGAAAGTTCATCGTGGCCCTAAGCAATATTTCAACATTTTATGAGACTATGAAGAGGTAAAAGATTGGAATTAGGCACAACAAAAAGTCGAAGCTGTAGCGCCACCGCGAGGAAATCAAGTTACCAGTCCCTTGCGCTGTCTTTGCTCGTTTGCGATGGCGTAGTGGCGGAGTTAGAGTGAATTAGAGAGCAAAAATTATTTTCATTAAATTCCATTTTTTTTCAGTAAGTTTCTGATTTCATTGAAATAAGCTTAGGTATTTTGCGTCGAATCGAATACTTATCTTACACGATTTTAGATTTTGTGACTGTAAATTAAGTCAGCAAAATTGCAGCAATTTACACGACACTATAACGTGTTTCAAAACTTATATTTCATCATGTTACGAGCAAAACGTCTGGAAAAATTTGAAAAATTGTCATGGTCAACAATTTTCATGTCAGAGGTACACCTAAAAATTAAAAGCATTTTTTAAATATTTTTACACACCGCGCCCTCAAATTTTGTTGCGCTGTGTCTACTAAAACCGTGAAAATGAATGTGACGTGTTCTTGCGATGAAATTCGCTAAAGGTCGGTTGCTGTCCCACATGCACGTCTTTATAATCAAGACCTAATTTCAACAGAAAATAGGGTTTTCACAAAGCAGTGACCCACTCAGAAGAAACATCTGTGATTAAAAACGTGGTCGGCGGCCACTAATACGGATTTCGACAACACGAAAATTGTAATTGACTGCAGGTAGAGGTTTGCGTTGCACGGCGGATGTTTGGACCTGTTCCTTTAGAAAAGTATTATCTTTTTAGGCCATACGCTCATTTCATACGTTGCCTTGCTGGTGAATACTTGAGAATCGTTCTTCTATTTTGAGAGGATAAAAAGCAATAGGATCGCGGTGGTGGGACGATTAAAACATTAAAAGCTTTTGCTAAACCTTTTCAACTGTTTCAAGGCAGCCTGGTTACAAAATTAACAATAGTAAATGATATGTGGAAGAAAAGCTGAGCATATAGATAATTTGCAACTGCTTGATCGTGTGGGGTATGAAAAGTTGCTTGTAAGAAATCTCTGAATTTACAAGCGTGTTGTGTTCAGAAATTTTTTAAATTAACTGATAAAAACTTGTTTGAATTTTTCCTCTTGTTATGTGCTGAGAAATAGGAATGTAATGTTTTGACTGTGAAGAAAACAAATTTTAAAGACAATTTTGAATAAACTTAAGTCAACGTCAAATTATGCGAAATAAAATATTGGAAAGCCTACTTTTTCCTTATTTCTTGTTTCTTCTTACAAACAGACCAAAGTCTGCTTGATGACGTCACTCGGCTGAAATCAATTGCCTAACATGTTGTTCCTGTAATCTTATTTAGATTGAAGAGATTGAAGTACTGGTTAATTCGAACATGTATGCCAGACTATATTTACAAGCTGCTTTTCGATTACAAGAAAGCGCTTCGATTTTTCAAGTAGAATATTACCGTCTTTGATGTTCGGCACATGTCATACCGCAGAAATTTTTGCAATTTTAAGTTGCTTTTTTCAATTTTTGNAGTATGAATTTTGTCCTGAATCACTTTAACTTCGCATACCTATAAAAGGAACTCAGTAGATGAAGCACATTTTAATTGTGAAGGAGAAACTTAAAGTACGCTTGATGATTTGATTGTTATTTCCTTTAACTTCCTTTAGGCTGCAGATGCAACTTCAAGATTATGCTAACGTTTCAATTTTTTCCCATAAAAATATTAATGCAAGGCGTCATCACTGGCTTCGTCTTACACTTTTTAATCCCACCAGTAACGTCACTGTAAGCAGTTTGTTGACCAAGGTGTCCACCGCAAAGCTGAGCGATGGAATGAGTTAATGATGTGTTGAATGTTACGTGGTTCACATCTGATACGCGGTGCCTGCGGGTTGGTGAGAGATGCGCTGTCTTAATGACTTTTTGTAAAAATACTCTAAAGCGATTGAAAACACTTTTAAGTGCTTTGGCAGATTTTATTTATAACCTGTGGTTACCTTGCATGTTTTGAATAACTATCACCCTGCCAGCTTAGAGAAAACTTTCATTATTAATGAAGACGTGACGTTTTTCATAAGAAAATGTTTCATCAAACAAAAGTAGACGCAGGTTTTTTTTCAACCCTTGGGTTTTTTCCATCCTGTGTGTTAAGCACTGGCATTTAGCGGCTGAGTAGGAATAACGTATTTTCTGTCCACACCAACCATTTTTTCGTTTGTGTAACTCTATGACGTCGTTTACAAGGAACGCTTCAGTCTGGACAACTGTTACACGTTGGCAGGATGACGTTTTCCCATCTACGTTCGGTCAATAACAGTTTAACTTTAAGATACCTGACACGAAAAGATGAAAGTTGTTTGTCTTAACGTTGTTGTTCACCACTGTTCGATTCTCACAGGTTCTGCTCGTTCGCCTCACTTCACGATATGACGCCGCAAATGACGCCTTGCCTCTCGACAACCACACGCAGCGCAAAAGGAAGCAACTTCTGGGATACGGTCAGCATCTTCCTTGACTACTTAGTGCATTCTTTTAACGGCGTTTTATTATGCGGACATGACACTTGATCATTCCCCAGAAAAGCCTAGAACTCTATATGTTTAGTGTTCGAACTTGCGTTTTGGCCTGAACTTGAAGAAGCGGAAAAAAGATGAGTTTATGAATTGTTCGGCCTGATTTTTGAACTCGCGAAAGTGTGCGGTTTGACGAGTTAAGGAAATATTTTCTTTGCAGGCATGGACCACTTCGTTTCTTCTGTGTTTGACCTGGCCGAAAAGTTCTCATCTTTTGATCTCACAGACGCCCAGCTGGCCGTGTTCTCAGCACTCGTGCTACTCGCTCCAGGTAAGTGCGCTGTTCGTGGGCGCGTGACAAAATGGCGGGAATTTCTTCCTGGCAAAGGCAGCGCGGCGCAGGCAGATACTGTGTTTGCAAATTGCAGCGCGACGTACGACACTTAGCAGATCTTTCTAAGAAATGCGATAATTTTTTTTATCGTTCGACTGGCGCGCGTTGGTACGCGGTTTGTACCGGGTCGACAACAAGCAGTTATTGCGAAATGAACTATCGCCTCGACCGAATTTGGGCGTTTGCGCAAAGTGGACACAAAAATGCGTGTCGCAGGCCGACATATGTCGCGCTTAAATCTCATTTCAATCACATACCGCATATCGCCGTACACGTCATAATGCCTCCGCGTTGCGGCTGTGCGAGGCTGGGCTAACGTGGTCGACCACAAGTCGGTTGGACAATTTGATCTTGCACACAATGTTGCTGACGTGGCGCAACGAAATGTTGTTAATTGAGATTTTATTTTTCGCATTCATGCGAACTAAAGGCGTCACGCGAAAGCGAACAAATTGCGACCTGTTACGCTGCTGCATGCTTGAGAACAGAGGGACTGTGGGAGTGAAGATGCGTAGTGTTACGTGAAATCGATTTCCTATTAAAAAAATTTGCTGATGGATTCAAATTTTTCACCTTTGTGGAGACTGGTTACTTGAATACAGATATGTGCAAGTTTGTACCATCGCAACACGAACAAAGCAGAACACAGTTGGCCGATTCCTCGAAAGCTTACAGCAAACCTAGAGCTTTTAATGAGAACTTGGAAAACCACGTCACTTGACGAAACAAAACTTTGTGCTGAATACACTCTATGAGATCATGAATGTAGTGCAAAATCGTATGAAGTCTTTCTTTTCAAAAATTGTGAATTTGCTGCAACAAACAATTTTGCAGGGTGGTACCTACCAATAACAAGTAGTTGCCGTGTTAAGCAGGTACCTTTGTTATATTGCTTCTCTCAATCAAAGGAAAAGGAAACAGTTATGAAACGATCTGTGAAATATTATTATGTATCATCTGAACGATTGCATGCAATCTTATCCAGGTGGTGATTTGGTAAAATGTAAAATGTTTATATCCTCAGGCGCAGAAAACAAAGATCTGGGATGAGCTTCCCCCAGAAAAAGTTAAAAAAATCCTGTTTGGTTGGCAAAGTTTCGCAATGAGGGATGACACTTGGACTAATTAGCTGTTTAATGAATTAAGTTTTGATAAAACTTTTTTTAAACTTACAAAAACTAGTAAATGACCTGTAACTAATGTTGCTTGATCAATGTTGCTACGTGAAACTTGCACGTCTAGCCAAGTCGTATAAGAAACAACGTATCAACCTGCAGTTCAAACGAAATCATTTTTGACGTTTTGAAAAAACAAGTAAACAACTATCGTAATGCAGTTGTGTTTATTTCTTCTTTTCTTTTCAAAAACGGTTGTTTTTTTGCTTATTGAGATCATTGTTTTTCAAAACCAGTCTCAACAAAAATGTGTTAGCGCGGTTTCGAATCCGGTTGAAACCAATGCGCTGTGCAAGAAGTCCGGTTACAAAGCGCTGTTGATCTCTCATTCCTCGAAATTCCTGTTGAATCATCTTCGATACACCTGAGTGACCTCTATCTAAAAACATGCGTCAGCAGCGAAACTGCAACTTCGTTAAGTAGGTTCTTACATTGCGTCGTACATTTGCTTTTAGATGGAAAAATAAATATCAATTTTTGTCACGGTTCTCCTAAATCAGGTGACAACATAAACCACATGTTTAATGTTGGTTTTAGTTCTCAAGATTTTGACAATAGAGAATGAATTTTATCAACTAACCAGTCAGGCCAACTAAACAGTTTACAAACCAAACAGTAAACAAACTAAACACTTTGCTCAGGGTGACAGAACCGCCTCATTTTGAACGCGAGAGATATATTCGATTTGATAGCTATTTTTCACTCCACTGAGGCTGGTGTCAACCATTCGAAGTGATTAAAGCATTTGCATTGGCCTGGCCCTCATTCGCAGGGAAGCGGAAACTGTCACTGATTAGTTGAAGTGCCCGTTCCTAGAATCACACCAAATGTTGCGGCGTGTTAGAAGTGATTCACTGTTATGTTTTTCGGCGAAAGATCGGCTTGTCACGGTACCCACCTCCTTACTAATATCAAAATCTCCACTTAGAACCGTCCTATAATAACACCGCAGCTCATGTCGCGACTGCGTCTGCCGGGAATCTCACATTCTCCTTGCTATGGTCCAGTGTAACAGAAGATATAAGAATTTTTTTAACAGAAGTGCTGGGCGCCACTCTTGTCATTCGTACAACTTTGAGACTTCTCGTGAGCTTGAATTGAATTCGATTTTCCAGTCACCAATTGCAAGCCTGTTGCTTTCTGGCGGTTTGTTTGCGTGCACGCGAGATACCTGATTACTGTAATTTGAACGACAAGCCTTCCAGTTGTAATTGACTATGTTTGGCTGCAAAGCAGGTTGTCGTCTGTGGCAGCTGTGAGCAAAGTCTAAAAATCATAAGGCACGTAAGTGACCTGTCAACTGCTTAAGAAGTATCGGACCTGCACGCTTTCCGTAATTTGATTGCCAAAGTATACACAGCAATAATTCTGTCATTTAAAACTCGCAGTAACGCTGCTCTGCTTTGGCGCACGTAATCCAGTCTGATTAATTAGTACATGTCAATAACACTTTAATGCGCTACAATCACTGGAAATGAATTGACAAACTTTTGGTTGGACCACATCTTTCCTCAAAGGCACTGCTGTGAGTTGGGGCCAAATCAAACTTTTGATTTTTTTATCCTGACAGATCGACAAGATTTGGAAGAACGGTCTTCAGTAGAACGACTCCGAGATCAGGTACTTAAAGCTCTGTGCTGGTCAATGTCAGGAGTCGCTTCGTTGCCCAGCTTGCTGACGAAATTGGCGGAACTGCGAAGCATGAACATGCTTTACTGCCATCGCGTGATGTCGCCCGTGAGGCCAAACGCCCCACCCACCTGCCCTGAACCAGTGTAGAGTTGCAGAATCGACAAGCCGCACAAACACTTATGTCATCATTACCCGTCGCCTGATGTATTCTGAATTGCCAGTATGTTTAACCTTGGCGGTGGCGTGATGAACATAAAGGGCAGTACGTGTGACAAGCGATTCCTCGACTTCGGCGTTTTGCGTCGCAACATGGCGCAGCGCGCAGAGTGAGAGCGAGCGTGAGACCTGTTGCAAGAGACATGCGTCAAGTTCTCTGGGAAGAGATCGACAAAACATTGACAATAACAGTCTGCCTCAGCGTTGTGTGCCAGGTTTCTTGCCACGGGCGTTCTGCATAGGAACTTTTAATGCTTTGTTACGGCGTCTCTACGCGCATGTACAAACTTCGTGTTTTCGTGTGCTTACTAACCAACAGCGTTTCGCGGTTCCATCACAGTACACTGTGTGTCAGTTCGTGCTTTCGTTTTATGTCACGTTGAAGTTCCACCACCCTTGCCTTTGTCCCTGTGAGCCACATGTAACCCTGAAACCGTGACCTGCTTGCTTTTCAAGTTGTATAGTCCATTGGCGATATGTCTTGAGCCGCATGGTCGTCGAACTATCGCGTGTGGATAAATGTAAACGAACACTGGCATGATGTTTGCAGTTTCTGCTTGTATTTTGCTACGTGACCCTTTTAAGTATTGGGGCATGTATGCGAACAACGCTGCTGAGATCTTCATGCATTGCGTTCGCCAGCTGCTCGTTTTCAGCCCAGATTGCTCCGCTTTTACCACCTCCGCAGGCCCGTAGCGACGGGGGAGCATTCGGGGACAATGATCCCCCAATTTTTTCGTGACACCCAAATTTTATTGTGCCCAGAAATTTTTTTTATACAGTTTGTAAACATAAAATAAAAACAAAAATCTTGCCCACCTAAAATATATTTTTCCCTCTCAAACGTCAAAACCTGGCTACGGCCTGCACCCCCACAATGCCATACTTGCCACAGGTTGCGATGGACTGAACCTCACGTTTCATCCCTGAGTGATTCAAGGTGTGATAAATTTTGATTCTGCTTTTGTCCGTGGCGGTTGTACCTTTGCGCATTGTTTTTTAAGGTGTTGTGAGGGACCGAACCGGTCTTTTAAATTTCTACAGGGGTCTGTCAAAATACAGTCGAACCAGCACGCTTGATGTCCACCTCGGTGAAACATACACCCCACCACTGCGGGCACGTTTTGCCGGCACCAAATGAAGTTTACTGTTTTGTATCATGAGAAACCTCTGTCAAGCGGACACCTCGCTGTTCAGACCTGCTACCACGGTACGGGCATCCAAAGCACAGGACTTTTACCTTGGAAAGCGACCAAATTTAAACCTACAAATGATTTTTTTCACCCGGCACTTCAAACCCAATAACTAGAACCTAACCATTAGAACCTTCTTATATGGAAGGGTCTTATAAAATAGGTGTAAGAAAGTCGTTTTCTGTTTGCAAAATTTCGCGGCACATCTGTCGGGAAGCAGTACTACACACACAGTATTATGTCTCAAATTGCAGTTAGCTTTGTTTAACTCTTGGTCTTAGCAGCTAGCACATCATGGCTAAAGAAATTCAGGGATTAGGCTCCCATCTAGATTGTACGAACTTGGGTATGAAGTATTGTTTTCTGATTTTTATACCTTATCGTTTGTGCGTTATGTTGGTGAAATGAACTCTGGCGGACCTGTTTCACTGCATGAGATTGAATCTGAAAAGTTTATTCAGAAATATTTCGGTTAATCTATGACTACTTTTCCAGGGGCGGATCCAGGGGGGCGATCGCCCCTCCTAAAACCTACAAAAGTAACTTTATTCACCATGACTTTGTACAACTCGGAAAACAGCATTCGCGATATAAGGCTATTTTGCCGTCCAATATTTTGTCACAGCAGTGTCGTGAAGTATACTTCATCTCTCTTACAGTAGCGAACCCGTAATAAGACTTGACTACCAAGTATTACTGAAATCGTTCCCCCCCTAACCTCACTGGCTGATTTCGACCTTGATTTTGCATATTTAGATAAAATAATTTCCTCTAATTAAAATTGCGTAGCAGTCGCCACAGCCAAACCTTAAAAAACCTTGCCCTTGCATAACGAAACAAGGACACAGGTATGGTCTAGCGCGATTTTCGAAAGGGATGTAACCTATGAATTAATCATCTATTGAGTCGTAATTCCAAAAAACGTCGATGTGCTTTTGAAAAGTTTGTTTTTTTTCGATATGTGTGAGGAAGCCACATCCGCTATGGTCTTTGTTTTTTATGAAACGTGTTGTTGCTTGGTTTCGCTCGTGTCGCCATTTTGTTTTCTTGATCGAATATTATATCCGGTCAGGTGAAATTTCGCTCGAACCGGTTGATTAGTTCGTTGTTCGACGAAGGCACAAAGTCCTGGCCTGTCACTGTTCCGGAAGCATGTCGTTGAGCATCGAGCGCAAACGCATCGCATGGTTTTTCTTTTTCCAATAGCGTTGTTTTTTGGAATCATTCCTCACGTTTTGAGTTATTTCGGTGTGATCATGTCGTGCCTCCTCCCGCTGCGTTCGTCGTTCGGCTGCAGTATACATAGCACCGACAAAAAAAAGTTCATGGCGCAACTCGCCACTTTTTTTGCAAGTGGAAACATGCCGATCGTTGTACATTTCACAAATATACCAGCGAGACGCGCTGAACTCCATAGTCTTGGTTTCACGATGAAACAAAAGAAAACGCATGGCCGTTTGATCAGTGTATATAAGTCATACCACGGAATGCTCGAAAGTTTGTTGTTTTTATAAAACGTTTATGCTTTCAATCTATTCTCCACGCTGCATTGCGTCTATTACAAATTCCATTAAACTAGTAGGAAGTGAGCGTGGATCAAAGTTGGGTAATGGAAAGAGGACACTGCAACAGCGTGCCTCCTGTGACTAATTACCAATCTCGCCACTAGAAAAGTTTTTCCAGAGCTATGGTATAAAACCAATTTTCAGAGTTATCTCTACTTAAGTTTAAAGTAAAGGGCGTCATTGACAATAGTTATAAAAGTCAATAGCTAAAGCAGTGAATAAACATACGCAAGCGCGAACAAGCACCATGCAATACCGCGTGTTGAGAAGCAAGGCAGTGCCCGGCCAATTGCTGCACCAACTCGCAAAAAATACTAGTGACTTCTTTCCCTTTTTTGAGCACTAGATGAAAATTGAGATAAAACAGGGAAGTGTGCACTGGCAGCAGATTACAAAAGACGCAGTGTACAACAGTGAAGCTCAAACTTTGAAAGTTGAAAGTCTATATAGACACTGTTAGGCAACAATAGCATTAATTCTGGATATTTATTTGTGATTATCATACATGTACTGTAACGGTTCCACTTCAATCACAACCATGTCGAGCCTTAACGTTTTCATCAATGATTTCACACTTCCTTGCCTGCGAGTAAAAAAGTTTTGTCAAGTGACCAGAGTCCGTCCTGCACATAGTCTGAAGGTGTTACAACTTTCACCTGATGTTAATTGCCAGTTGTCTATTCTACACTAAATTTGAAATCATTCAGCTGCCACGGGAAGAGTCAGCAGCAGAATCTAACGTACTGCAAGTAGAAAGATGCTTTTGTAAGTGCTGATGGCATTGACACTGCGAATACTTACAAATAGCTTGCAATCTGTTTTCTCGATAAAGCACATGTGACTAAAATAAAAATAAATTGAAATTTTTACCCAATCGATTGGCATTTGTTTATTCCAGTAACGGATTTTAAAAAAGGCTTCAAACGCTTGCGCAACAGTGGATAGATTAGCGGTTCCCAACCTTTTTTGAGCGCGACCAAAATCTGAGTTTAGTGAAGACCTCGCGATTTAAACCTCAAACAAGGTATGACAAAATACTGATTGTATGGATGATTTTTAGCAGTAAGTTGCTAAGTCGTTATTAATGTCTGCAATCTGCTCTTTTCTCAAGTACGTACGCTACAGACAGACACAGAGAAGCAGTAGTAACGTTGAAACTACACAACTCGTTTGGATCGCCTCGGCGTGGCCCATTTGTTGACCCTTCGCCACCCTTGTTTGGGTTTCGACCCATATTTTGGGAACCACTGGCTACATCAACGAACCAACCGTTGTGTTAAGCTGCAGCGACAAGTATTTCTTACTTATAGTGAAGAGCCGTGGTGATAATCAGTTGTACCTTCGTTTTCGCAAACACACTTTTTGTGCAGACTGAGTGGGTCAAATATATGCAAGTTTGTTGAGAGGACATGTGAAGGTTTCCCCAATTTACAATATTGTCTATATCATATTTGTGAAATATATTGTTAACTCGAAATAGCTAGCTAATAGCCTGATCGTTTTTGGTAAGCACATTTATTGCAAGAAGCGTACAAAAGTGCTACCGCAGTCGCATTTCATAGCATTTAATGACATACAATCCAAACAGTTTTCAAACGCGTTGAGGGACTCTACAGCCAATACGTTATCAGCTGCATAGGTCAACCAGTCGCTCAAGAATTGGACAAGATCCACATCTTATATGCGCACAAGTTTTGTAGACATGTTTCGGGAGTTGGTATCTTAGAGCAAACTTGCTGCTCGGCTTCGATTGAACGCGTGTTGGTGTATATCACAGAAGCGTGTAAATATATAAAGCGCAATCTTAATGGCGGTCACGATGACTTCTTGCTCAACTGCACTATGCCTGCTAAAAGTATACTGCTGATTTCGCATTTATACCATCGAGATTTTTATATATTTACACGCGAGCGTTTTGACAAGAAATCATTACGAGCAAATGGTGGCTTTCATCCAAACTAAAAGCTAGGAACTTCACGAAAAAACTTTTAAAATGTGACTTTGCATTTGCCGGCTTAAATTTGGAAATAATTATTCAGAAAAAACGGGCCAGAAAAATGCACATTTGATGTATAATGCTTGTAAAAACAAGGGGCTTGTGATGCAAATCCTTGTACTAGTTGTCTGATTTCTACCCCAGGGGCGTATACTCCGGGATTTCTACTCAAGGAGCATATACTCGGGGTGCTGTGAAACTGAACATGACATGGGATTTTCCAGATCGTGCCATCAAGTGAAAATCACATAAAAAAGCTAGAAAGATAAAATTATGTACTTTTCAGCTCGCAGGTGTGCGCCTGACCTTGTGTGCTCGACTGCTCTCGTGTTCGAAGAGACATTTGCGCAAACTGCTTTTGCAGTTGTGAACTGCGCTGTTGCAGGCCTGAGTGAATTTTACTCCCCTGTTTGTTTCTAACAAACAACCTGGGTGTGCGACATTCCAGGCGCACACCTACGAAAGCTCGTAATCGACAAGACATTCGCGCAGAGCCGCAGCTTATTTCTGCAGTTGTGACCTATGCTGTTCCAGGGCCGAGTGTGTTTTACTCCCCTGTTTGTTTCGATTTGGTAACCCGGGGTCTGCGCTATTCCAGGCAGTGGCGTACGAGGCGGGGGTCGGCAGTGCCCCGGATTGAAAAATTCTGGGCAAACTCTGTTTTTCAGGGCAAGCTCAAGTTGTTCAAAATTTTGAATGATAAAAATATATATTCAATACAGTGAATTCAGGGCACAGTCTGTTTTTCAGAGCAAACGCAAGTTGCTCAAAAATCCTGAATCTAAAAAATAGATTAAATACAGTGAAAATTTTCAGGGCAAACTCTGTTTTTCAGGGCAAGCGCAAGTTTTGCAAAATTTTGAATAATAAAAAATATAGATTCAATACAGTGAAAAATTTCAAGGCAAACTCTGTTTTTCAGGCAAGCGCAAGTTGTTCAAAATTCTGAATGATAAAAAATATATATTCATTGCAGTGAATTCAGGACACACTCTGTTTTTCAGGGCAAGCGCAAGTTGCTCAAAAATCCTGAATGTAAAAAGTATATTAAATAGAGTGAAAATTTTCAGTGCACACTCTGTTTTTAGGGTAAGAGAAAGTTGCAAATCCTGAGAGATAAAAAATATTTCAACACAGTGAAAAATTTCAGGGCAACTCTGCTTTTCAGGACAATTGCAAGTTGTTCAAAATTCTGAATGATAAAAAATCAGTGACGTGCCGTCAGGGGAGGAAAGGGAGGGTTTGGCTCCCTTAACATAATAATGAAATGCGCAAAACGAATTAGGATCAAAATAACAAATTGAATAAAAAACATTTGTCCTTTCATGTTGCAAAGGTGCAATTATTGTATGATTCTGATCATTTTCATAGTCAATACATCTGAATTTGCGTATTTCTTCTTCAAGTGAGGGGAAAGTCACGAAGGGAGGCAGTGACTGCTTGTGCCACCTCCCACCGGGTGGCTTTCATATTGAGTAGTTTGTTACAATCTGTGTTGGTGAGCGCTTGCCGTGCAATTACCTTTATGTCAGCCCTGTAACCTTCATGTAAGCTACAGTGTAAACTCTGTTTTTCAGGGCAAGCGCAGAGTTGCTCAAAAATCCTGAATGGTAAGAAATATATTCAATGCAGTGAAAATTTTCAAGGGAAACTGTTTTTCAGGGCAAGTTGCTAAAAAATCCTGAACAGTTAAAATATTTTCAATGCAGTGTATTCAGTGTATATTCACTTGGGGGTGATCCGTGTAATTTGGGCTAGTGTAGTGTGTAATCTGGACCAACGTCGTGACTGGTTATAATTACTTTCATCTGGACCAAGCTCTCGTTTTTTTATGCCAGGTTTTCGCGCTTTTTTTTAGAACTCTTCTGTTATCTGTTGCAGCATTGATCTTAACTTCAAATTTTAGCTGACTGGCTGAGGTAGGGAACTTTTGAAGTTTGCAGTGTGTAATTTGGGCCAACTCTGGTGGCGGTTTGTGCAGTATGGACCAGTGTTGCAAATGACAATACTCGAATAAAGTACTTGGAAAGTGTTTTATAGGTTACATTTATAGGAACATCGTACAGTACTGTACATGGTACAATCACAGTATACGAATACGATGCAATACGTGTAGGCACATGGCACATGCATTTTGAGTGCAAGTTTCATTTCCCGAGGTGCAGTCTTTAGTAGAAGCGGGCCGCATGGGCGTGCAGATTGCATGGCCCCTTTGAGTGCGCCGTGCGCGTCTTT
>JGI24159J19872_10000039_pt1 | contig 60868 bp, 30 predicted proteins | sample Ectturendosymbi4_FD_19872 | JGI IMG/M metagenome (IMG submission 19872) | reverse complement strand
ATAAACAACAACTTTTTGGAATATCAGTAATACTTTGTTGTATTATATGAGGACGTACACCCTCCGTCATGGAGCTCCAAGTAAAAAGAATAATTACTTCAACAACCCAACCAGGTCTGAAGACCGAGTTTTGGAATTTGGGAATTTGAAAAAGAAACTACATGGTCTTGAACAGATTTAATTTTCAAACAAAAGCTTTATTTTTCAATTTCAGTTAAAGGTACTGTGTTGCAATTTGAACCTGTCAAAAAAATTTTTCCCCCTCCTGGAAAACATGTGTTGGACATAGTTTGAAAGTATTGGCCACAGTTCAAAAAAATTGGGCCACTCTCAGAAAGCTCTTCATCCCCCTTGGTGTTCCAAGCTGGTTACGGGCCTGCCCATGCCGCTATTTTTGAATTAAAAAACGTCCTGACTACGAAAAAGTCGAAGCTGGCCGTACACGGTGATGAAATACGAAAACAGCCGGTTCACCTAGTGTCATTTTGGTGAAGAAAGATACCGTTCTACCATCACTTTGATCATTGCCAATACAAATACAAAACCACAGATGCCTGTTTCCGAGATCCACTAGTCATATGGTAATGAGCTAAACCAACTGAATACTTTCCTTCAGGTTCCCAAAGCTAAGATTTGCAGATCTTTTTTCGGATTTTGGCTGAAAGCCAGTGTTTGGTTGATTGCTGCCAACGAGTTCCCTATTCTGGCAAGCAAATACGATTTTGGCGACGCACGTGTTTTCCACGTCATATTCATGTAACTGCAAGCTGAGCTTTTCAAGCCTTTGGAACTGCAATAAAAACAACGAATAGAAAAACTAAAGAAGACCAGGTGTCACACTGATTGAGTTGAAGTAGATTGAGAAACTGTAAATTGCAATCAGTATACTGTATTAGGATGCAGAATGTCCTTTTGCAACATTTTCGTTTGTTGGTGTGCCACTAGCTTTTTTCAATGCAGAAAATTGGGGCGAAGCTCAGAAAAGTTTGAATACACCGCACTACAAGGAAACAGAAGATTAAGATTGCGCGGCACCACCAGCCTCTTTTTAGCAGAATCGGATGTTTTAGATGAAGCGTGGGGAACCTACTGTAGGCGGGCCAAATGCGTTCCGCGTGAACATTCAATAAGGCCCACATCATATTTTCGTTACCCATGTTAGAACACAACATCATGGCAAAATGAAGCTCCATTAGGAGATACGTAGATAGTAAGTTTAAGAATCTCTTTCGCTTCTCATAGTTTTCTCTCCTTCATCTCTTCGCGAAGAAAAAATTTTGAAGTTTAAAATATAATTAATTTTCTTGCTGTCCGCCAGAGATACTCCACAGTTCATGCGCCCCACGATCGTAAATAGGTTCACCGCCTCTGTTCAAGATAAATCGCTCCAATGACAAAGGAATGGTCTGTTTTCGAAGCCCTACTCGCGATGCGTATTTCATGTGGTGTTCAAATATGGATCCCATAAGCTATAAAGAGGTTTGCAACGGTCACAACGCAGTCAGATATTGACATCTAGCGTTTCACAGCAAAAGAATCTTTTCTTGCACAGCGAGGTCCCTTAACTTGATTGCTCTCATCCGAAGCATAGCGCCCGATGAAAACAAAAATTGCTCTGANAAGTTTTCACGCAATCCNTTTAAGCCGTTATAGTTTTCTCAAGCAATCCTGTAAGCGCTTGCAGAATTCCGTGAGGCCACCCTGTAACCACCGTCCTGCCAGAGCGCTTCGCGTAGGTTCAACCGACTGTAGAAGGAGGCCTCATTAATCTTCATAAACTCTCAACCGCCACGCCTGAAACAAAAACGGTACTGATGAATGTGAAGCGATAAAAGCACATCGGCGGTTCATGCGCCCCGTGCTCCGCAAACAGCGTCCCGAACCGATCGGATTCAGCAATTGCTGCCCTGCAATAACAACCTTCAACACTGTTGCTGAACGCCGGAAGAACGGGCAACTTGCTGTTTGTCACGCGAGTTTGAAAAATCTGAGTTATGTTCCAGAAAAAGAAATAACTTGTTTAAACTGTTTCAAAAACATAGCGATCAATTTTAGCAATTAGCGCAATTTGCCAACTTGCCGTTATAGAGGAATGCGCTCGTTGATTCGATTCTTTCAAATCTGCGGCTTGTTTGATGCATACATCAATGACAAAAAACTTTCGCTAGCAGTGCGCAGTTGCTTATACAGCACATGGTACGTGTGACTGACTTATGTTTGATTCACGTTTCGCGGCACTTCAAAAGAAAATCGGGAAGGACAAAGAACATGAATAATAAAGATAAAGGTCATATTTATTAAAAGAAGATTTTGTTTTTCGTTATAAAATGTGAAAAGGTGGGCAGGCTGATTTTATCACTTCGCAGGCTGAGCACAGCTGGCCACCCGAAGGCAAGTTACATATGTACATGAGCTGTGTGTTCATTCCGAACTTCGCTTGAAGTGGTCGAACAGATAGGCTGAAGCTCATTTTAGGTAGCAAGTCACTTAGGGAGTACGCGGTAACTGTGCTGCAAATGGCGCTTTGGGAGCCACTCTTGGCAGTTCCGATAACAGTGAGAACTACGGCGACCGTACAAATTGAACCGTCGATAAGTCGAGCATCGCTCTTGCCCTGGGTTTGACCCTTTGATTAGACATTTATAAACAAGACGCGTAATAAAGATGGCGCTTCAGTTTTGAGTGGAACCGAAATTGGTTGACTAGTGGTGTGTGAACCCGAACTACAGCCCCAATTTATCAGAAGTTAGTCTGTGAAAAACAAAGTTTAAAAAAAAAGAACAGCAACAGGTTTTAAGCAGCAGCTATTTGAATAACAAATATTTTAAGCAGCTACTTGGAAAACAAATATTATGAGAACGGCCTCACTATCATGACAGTCAGATGACAGTCAGGTTTTTTATTAATAAAAGTTTTTTTTTTAATATCATACAACATACACATTACGTAATCTTGACTTAGTTTAGATCTAATACACAAGTAACTTCAAAGGTATTGTTTGACAGCAATGAAGGGAAGTTTTTTACAACGCCTGGAACTTGAATTAGAGTTCTGTATTTGATATAGATAAATAGGCGTGTTGGCTTTAAGCGAAAGATTCAGATGAGACCTATAGTGTTTGCAAGAAGAGCTTGGATAAGGTTTCTTTTGGCAAGGTATCTATAATAGCTTTTTATACTATGAACCACTGTATCAGACATAGCAAGCATCGCACAGTACCATTTGACTGAAATTGCTTTAGAATGATTATTAAAGATGCTCCCAAATTTGCCTTTATGTAGTTGCGTTGTCATCACAACAGCCAAAAACGATTCTCGAAGGTTTCGAAACCAAACGCACCCAATATTTCAAATCATAGAGATTTTTTACCAACGTAATGTTCCAACCGCTAAAAATGATACAGACTGTTTTATTGTTTTAGCCATAGTAAAGCATTGCAGAGGTCTATGAACAGGGTACAATCCAAAAAGCTTTGGATATCTTTTGAAAAAAGACACGTTTCTGAGTACCCAGCAAAAATATCTTGTGATGGTTACTTTTCAAGCAACAGCTTTTGTTGTTGCAAATGCGGCGAAAGCTCGGAAGTGAGTTGTTACAAAGTAACAGACGGGTTTTGGTAAATGATTGGATCGCAATTTTCTGTGAACGTGCTCAAACGCGCAAGAACGCCCATACGTTATTGCAAGCAACGAATGAAAACAAGGATATAAACATTCTTCATGTGCTCGCAATGACTAATGACAGCTGAAGATATACCTCAAGCCTGTTTGGTTTTTTGATCTGTTTCGGTAGGCAGAAAATTGTAAAAAACAACAGGCAATCACGTGGCCCTCAGCTTAAGCTTTTGGAGGTGTCTGTGAAGCAGGAACATCGACAGTGGGACACACTGGTTCCGGGAACCCCGTTTGAATTTGGTACCCCTGTTTAATGCGTATTGTTTTGTCGGTTCAAACATTTATTTTTGGAGTACTTTCTGGGTTATTGAAGTTTTACGATGTTACAGGAGTTACAGTTGCAGGAATTTTGGCATAATTTTGTAATCGAAGCCAGCAAGATCTTGTGAGTCATTCACTGAAACTTCAAAATGAATTTTGGCAAATACTCGGGAAAACTTGTTTCCCTTTCCTTGTTTCTCCTCCATGTTTTGTTTATACTGGAATGGTTTGGATGGCGATCCCCCCTCATTTGCTGTTTGTCTCCCCCAACAACCAACACCTGGCGTTACGTATGTTTCAAAAACAGTCATTTTTGCAAATTAAAGTAGTAATCTTGGCTTTAGTTTAAAAAATATCGCGGTACACCACAACGCAGGTACGAGAAGATCATTTTTAATGCTTCTATCAGAATGACAACCTTCAAGCTACAGCATCTTTGAAATATTTGAGTATGGTTACGTTCCTAGGTTAACAAATCTTTACCTCAAACGAAAAAATTACATCGACGGTTTTAGCTTTTTGAATTAAAAATTGAAACGATTTGCATTATTGACTATACAATTTTTCCTTAACACTGAACGCGTTTGAAGTTTTTTTGATATCACATGGTTTGTCAAGTGTACCGCGTGTTTTCACATGAAGTAGGAATGTTGATGTAGCAGAAAAAAAGATAGATTTTTTTTCAAAAGTATTCACTGCGTTTACAGAATCGCAATGTGCACAATGCCTAATTCAAGCATAGTTTTATTGCTGATGCTTGAACAAGCCAGTAGCTATTAGCTGAAGGAGTAAACCACTAAGGGTTTTTAGCGATCAATAGGCTTCACCGACCCATTATTGTTTAAACTAACTATCAGCAATAGAGAAAAAAACAGGAACAGAGATCTTTTGCAGTGTGTGCTGCAATCACAATTATCACACAACAAAGTCAGGTTACACTGGTGTTGTTGCAAAATAGTACAAACTCTCCAGGAAACGCGTGATTTGACTTTCAGAATCCGTACAGAAACTTCACAGCAAAAATAAATTGAATTAATTCTTAATGACGACAAGAGCTATAAACAAAACTTTTCTAATGTGTTCTTTGGAAGAGAACAGCGCAAAAATATATTGTGATTTAAACGTAAAAAAGACTATCTCACTCATAAATGTTGCTCAAGCTTTTGCTGATCATATCAAATATGTTCATAATTTCGTTTCTGGACAAGGGGTCAACGGATGAAAATTTGATCCTGCGGTTAAACATCGGTCAGCAAGAAATAAAAATACACCTTTTGGCAAATCGGAAATAATGTTCCTCAAATTGAGTGACATCTAGGTTAAGCTTAATGAGCACCAGTAGATTATACAGAAATTTACATGTATCCCCACTTTTTTAATTTCTGACGGAAATCGGGCTGTGGTTCATGGAAATGTTTGCAAGCTTAGTACAACCACTGCTTCGCATAAATTAAGCTTTAGTGGGAGTTCTTTGAAGTGTAAATCCACTTTTCCCATTGTATTAATTTGTTGTCATTTTCTTTTTCTTTTTTTTTCGGAAATTCAGCAGTATGTAATGGACAAAAACAATTGCAGTTTCATTAAATACCTTGTTCAAAGGTGCAGATTTCTTGTTCATACGTTCGCGAACATCCAACCTGGAACTGCAATAGCGGGGCTAACCCTGTAAGCGAGGTGCTCCGTCAATAACTTGAATGATAAAAATGTCATGCATGACCTTGCTGGTGGATTGCTATGTATCCGGCGAATGATTGCCGAGGGATTGCCCCTAAGCTTTGGCTGACACTGACAAGCAGCATTTCATATTGATGAACGTGTCAAATTGGTGGGCATAACGACCTCTTCAGGGAGGACGCTTCACATTTCCAACAAAGCGCATTTTGCAGTGGTGGGGAATAAGTAAGCACTGGCTCAAAGTTTCTGTTGAAAATTACACTTGACACGAGGCACTCTCGAATGAAGAGCTCTTCTGTGCGCCCGGTCCCAAAAAGAGACGTGAAACTTTGCCCTGCCAATTCAAATCCGGTTGATTAAGACGGATTACGGTTAAGTCGCTTACAAGTAACCGGGATTGTAAAGCTTTGTTTAAGGCCGCTCAAAAGCCATGGATTGCTCTTTGGCGTCGCTAGCCCAAACGGCCAACAGCAACACACCAATCGCTCAAAGGGCTCGAGGACTCGTGTTCTTGTGGACCAAGTTTAATTTAAATAAAAGGGGTTTGCGAAACGACTTTGTTTTCGTAGATAGAATTTTATAAAAAATTTGAGTCTAGCCTTCAATGGTACACAAAGGTTCAAATGCTGAGAAGTGATTAGTCACTTGTTTTGTACTACGGACAGATGAGTCTTGGTTTACGCACCATTGTTTGCCATTACTCACTAGCCTGGGTTTCATGTTCAGTCTCAGTTTCCTCCAGGTTTAACACGTAGGTTCTCATGCTTAATTTTTTAGTTTCTTTGCGTTTGCTGTACATTTACCTCAATAAGTTGAAACTGTGACGAGAACACAACGTGGTGAATATGCAGTGTGTTGCGAGTGAAGTAAGACCGTCTGGTCAACGAGGTTCTTCCGATGCTGATGATCAGTTGCTTGCAGAATCCATGCATCGTACTACATAGAAACAATGTCAAGAAGATAACAAAACAACCGTGTTTGAAGCAAGCATGAACAGTTTTTGCATAAGGGTGTGGTTTTCGTAAAGAAGNCATCCAACCTACTGTCGATACCCTCTGCTGGCACGATTTGATTGCATTTATTTCAAAATTACTTATTACCGTATGCTTTCCCGAAAATTTTGCTTGTAGCGGCACCCTCTTCTTTTGTCACAAATCGAACCCTTTGGCGACGCCTGCAGACACAAATTATGAGGCAAAACTCGTTGCAAGACAACTGCGAACANACTACATTTGCACTTTCATCCTTTCGGCATCTGAAAGACATGTGCATCAATGAAAGTGGGAAGCAGAAAAGGTGAGCAAGGTTTATTTTGCAGCAATTGGCAATGTGAGTATTCCTAGTCCAGAGAGACAAAAATGAGTTCAGCCAACGGTATGCGTTGCTGCTGTCGATTGCTAACCAAAACCTTTGGCCTAATATTTTATATCGTCAAAAAAACGGGCAAATGTACCCAGCCCATTAAAAACTCCCTATACCAGTGCTTTTCAACCTGGGCTTTTCAACCATTTTTTGAGGGATCGCGAGAAGATATTTTATGTGCAGAGCTGTGTTACATTTGCTTTATGAGAGTTCGAAATTGGGGTCGTTGGGTTATACATGTAGTGGTTTACTATAATGGGTCGCGTTACAAAAAGGTTGAAAACCGCTTCCCTGAACGAACTTTATTTGGTGCGTATCACTTGCTATCCCAAAGTTATGCAGCTTCCATAATTGTAACTGTCCAGACTTTTTTAATTAAGATCGCCGATCTCGCTGGAAATTAAGATATCGCGCGATGGATTGCCACTACGGATCGATCGCTCACGAAGTAAACGCCAAGCACCCAATCGGAATGCTCATTCACTCGGGGTAGAGCGTTTGTTTGGCGTCTGGACGATGAAATTCATACAAAAAAAGCACTGATTTGAAAATAGATGTGGTAAACAGCGCAGCATTTAAACTGAGAAGCACGTACATCAATACCTTGCAATTAAGTGTTAAAATAGGTCTTCTTCCGCACCGCCTGGAATACGAAGCGACTTTTGTTTAGTCAGGGAAACCCTAACGGTTCGCTGCATAGTTGCAAGCAGCCTATGTGATGACTGCTTCTCTGCTTGGGCGTGGATTTCACAATAGCCATAAAGGGATAAATGTTGTCCCTTCGTATGACCGTGCCACTTCAGCCTGGTTTCCACTCGCCGGTTCTCAATTGATTGATTACTCAGAGCCACAGTCACGCCGCAAAACTTTTCCGATTGTGGACGAACAACAACGTTTGTGATGTAACTTCGTTGTCTTCTGACGTAACTGTTGGTACAAGTAGCACTCAAGCCCGCCATTTTCCGTTCGTCAAAGGAGAAACTGCCACTTGCTGAGAAAATGTGTACATCAAGAGACTTGCTAGGACAATGAAAAATGAAGCGAGATACCACTATGATTTACCGATTGAAGCCCATCACAAGGGCCATTTAAGTATACTCTCGTACTACTCAGTTGTAGCATTTTTCACGCAATATTTTAGAGTTTTTGGTAAAAGCGAACTGTTAGAATTTTACACCTTGCATTCCAAGAAAAATTTCTGTACTTTAATCAAACAACGTTTTGCAACTGCCGCGGTGTTCAAACGCTTGAAAAAATTCCTGGAATCAAGGAGAGATACTGGGCAGTGCCTATTTTGAGAATAACGATAAGTTTTCAAACGCGACGAAATTACAGAATGGACGTCTACTGATAAGCCATTCTTGTACTGACAGTTTCTTCAAACCAATGGGGTTGAAAAGCAGTTTCACAAAAAGTCAGTCGGTAGAGGTAAGCTTCAAATTTCGCAATTCATCGTCGTTAGACCACCCTCTGACGAACTCCGTCTGACCTCATCCGTTTTCCTTTATCTGCCTCGTCACACTCACCAGCTTGTGCAACGCATCACCGGCCCCCGTTTTTTTCATTTGTTGTGACGTCACAGATAAAGGCGACTTCGAGCGGGATGAGTCACAGACACGGGCGCTTTGCGAGACTTGTTTGTGGATCAACTTTTCGACTGATGGGGGTGCTAAGTCGGTAAAAGGATTTGTAGCGGATGAGACGCGCGCAAACATCGCGGGTGCGCTGGCGATGAAACTGCTCAGCTTCACTGCAGAAGGCGTTGCATCAATACAAAATGCCACTTCGAGGTTCTTCAGCAATTTTTCCTTTGTCTGTGACAAAAATGACTGGAATAACTTGATAGATTGGCACTACACATAAAAGCCCTTTTTTGCTTTCAATTTGTTTTTGAGGTGGTATTAAACAAATAGCGCTAAACTTGTAGCACTGAAGCTACAGCATCATCAACAACGTAAACTAACTTGATTTATAAAAAAGGGGTTTTCTGTTCCGCAGCGTAAAGAATGCCACTCAGTCAAATCCTCCCAGTATTACTGCGACCTAGTCTTCTAAAACGCTTCCTACGTAGACAAATCATGTTGGCGTTAGACGCGGTCTGGTGTTTTTTGTTCGTTGCAAAAATTAGGTTGTTGAAAAACCAAATCGGACGATTTTATTTCCTTTGCATATACTGCAACTTCAGTTAAGGTACGACAGAAGCAATGCATAGAGTGGTAGTTTTTGATTGTCAAACCGTCAAAGCATGATTTGTCCAGACTTTTTTTACATGTACGTAACTATTTTTTAATGTTATTGTTTACAGATATAACGACCGAGTGTGTAACGCTTCGCGATTCATTCGATCTTTGCTGACGATTGAAGCAGTTGTATTTCGAAACATTTTATTTGTTTTCATTTAAATATTAGTTGTTGTGTTGTTCTTTCCGAACGACTTTACAAGACTTTCAAGTTTCGCTCTTCTCCGATGTTCGTCAATCAGATTTTGGATTGCATTGGGCATGAAGCGTGAATGTTTCGCATATAGGTTGGAAAGGTCTTAGTGTATTTTCTGTCATTTTAAACTAAATTAACCGAATCAAAAATGAAAGCTTCAGACTATGTTTGGAACAGCCGAGAAAAATCATATGTTAACAAAACAACCGCTGCTCACATTCTGTAAAGTTTGCTTTTCAGTTTAAAAAAAAGCAAGGCTTGGATGACACGCAGCACATCATTTTTGAATATATGGACAGAACAATAATATTTGGCTTGATGCGTCTGGTACAGTTAAGCAACGATATTGCCTACGAGCCGTCGCTTCTGGATTAATATCCTCAATCATCCAAGTTCATCTAATCTATTGATTAAGATCAGAAGAAGAGAGTTGAAAGTTGGGCAAAAATATGTTCAGAAAAAAATCAAAAGAAATTTGCATACTCTTTGGAAAAAGTCGTTTTTGCTTATTAGATCACGTACTAGCTACATGTTCGAAAATATTTTAGTAACGCTAACAATTTCATTCAAAAAAGTACTTTTTTTCATTAAGCTGCATGGGGCTTGATAGAGCTGTTTTACTGCTCCTGCAGAGAGGTACAAATCTTTATCCAAACGATTTGAGAATATTAATTGGTCCTGCACACCGGAGTTTTGTTAACGAAAAATTTGGTATATTTTCCAAGTGGATGGCAGTAAAACAGTCGTCAACATTTAATTACCAAAAAATCGTCCGCCACGGGTTCCCGTTCTCGTTCGTCCATGATTTTTTGAATAAAAAACAACGTGAAAAACTTTTGCTTACACATTTAAAGGGATGAAGTTCCAACGGGCCACTGGTCGTAAACCATGCAAACTTTTATTGCTGCAGTGTTCATGTTACTAACGAAATGATATATAAAATATGTCTGACGTACCACTTGTTTCCCAACTCTAGACACAGTCGTTTCCAACCGTTGCAAGTCAAGGACTAATTCCAAAAAGTTTGAAACGTGTGTATCCTTCCCTTACAAAAAATTACATGACAAAAAACTCGATATGAATCAAACAGGCAAGTAATTTGAAAAAATAAATGCCTCTTCCGTGGAAAGCTGATCCTTTCGCAAATATTAAATGTTTTTGACCAGCAAAAAATAGAGATTGAAGCAATTATCTCACTCCAAAAAAGTCGAAATTACATTGCTGTATCACTTTTCACGGGTCAGTGCAAATATAAGACGCAACGCCTGGCGGGATTACCGGCTCTTTGACTGCTTGTTGAACATAAACAAACGCTGTATCCTTGTGCAAAGAGAAAGGGTTTAGCGTTACGAGATTTTTGGCTCTGCAGCGGATCAAGTCGCCTGCTGAGCGGCTTCGCGTCAGACCGCGCTGAAAGTACGGCTGCACCTGCATTCTGGCAAATAGTTTACGTAGTAGAAAGATTTGAAATGTTGGGTGACATACGGGTTGGGATGACTGCTACTAAGTCGGCCATGTTTTCGTTCGGGTTGTGATGTCCATCTAACGGTTTTAACCCAATATTCAAGTAAGCTGCTGAATTTCAGACTTTAATGCACGGGTCCCACGGCAGTGTTTCCTCGAAGAAAATTGCACACTGAGCAAATGTTTGCTTTGTTGAGCATTAAGTGCATGCAACTGCGCAACCATGCATGCACACAAACAGTGAAGCGTTCCCAACGTTGAAAAGGCTGTGCAATATTTATATGCCGTATTAAATTTAGAATGTTGGAAGTGCGCAAGAATGAGATAGCACTGCGCAAATTGTCTGGCTGTATTGCGCGGTTGTGCACCTTGACTTTAGAGGGATCACTGTCCCACGGTTGTCCATGTGAAACGCTGTGGCCAGTTTTTGTATGGGAATTATGAGAAGGGTAGATAATATGTTAAGCTTATCAATAGGCAGCTTTCCAAGGTTAACATGCATGATGATGATGTGAAATCTGTTAATTCTTCTTCATTGTTTATGTTTTTTTCTTAACACATCTACCGCAATGTACAAAGCATTACCAAAAGCTTCAAAACACGTTTCAGAAGTTGTTACCCTTCAAGTTAAGCGGAATAGTTGTGATTAGGGCAACTAAAAGTCAATAACGTCAATTTTTTTCCTTTTTTAAAGTTTATGAAACGTCCACAAACCAAATTTCACGATGATGCCATGAGCGATTCCAAAGTTATTAGGTCAGAAAAGACAAAATTTATCATTAGGTCAAAATTTATCGTTAGGTCTATATTCTTGTAGCACAGTTTTTTTTTTATCTTGATCCGTATTTTATTAAAGCTACAACAGCAGAAGTTGACATGCTTTTGCAGTTTTAGTTGAAATTCTGAGATAATATTGGATTGTTTGCGACTTCTTATGCAATAATGTTGTTTTGCCACTATTGGACCACAAGAAGTACGCTTGGCGTGTGGTATTACTTGATGTTGAAGTATAACAATGTAGAACCTTCTCAGTGACTTCAGGAGATTTTGTGACACTCGATATTTCTCTTGTGCGTTTGGATTGATTTTCGTCTGCGTTTTTTTACTTCTGGTTTCTTTGGGTCTTCCATACTTTTGATTTTTGTTTCATTTCAGCAGGAAAAAGATTTTTAACCTATCGGTTTCATTTATAGTATATGCTTTGTATTCCGCGTTTCAATTGCAAACGCAAGAAATTGATGGGTCAAAACAAAAGCAAAATTTTAAGTATTTAGGTCAAAAAATTGGTTGCCTTAGTTATGATACCTAAGCCACCGTTTTGTGGTACAAACCTTATTGACGCTCACAACGTAACATTACGAAAAATGGAATATGTGTGATTTGCTCACCTTGACTAAGCTGCTTTGTGCAACTGCGAGTGAAGTTATGCGTTGGTACCAAAATGCATCTTATGCATGGGTTTAGAGTAGCTTTGGTCAAGCAAGGTGAGACGCGAAAGTGAGGGGTTAAAAGTTTGTAGGCTGCTTGTAAGTTGAGATGAACCCGGTTTCCTTTCATGTTTTTTGTCCGAGACGATAAAGAATTTTTCCCCTTTATACGCATCAACTGTTTTTACTCTGTTGTGTTTCTGTCCACGGCAGGGCTACGCGTTTCAGCAACCAAGAGATTAATGAGCTAGAACCATCGGGCAGTGCGGGATCCAACAGCAAGACACTTCTAGTTCGCTCACACCCCGGTCGAAAGAAGAATGGCCATTGTTTAGTCACAGTGTAAACAAAGCATGGTGCTGACGATAGAAGCAGCGCCATTTCAAACTGGATTGATTCGGTTAGGCAAATGATGTGGAAAGCGCGCGTCGAACTTTGAGGAAAAACCTCTGCATACCTTTGAACTCCAAGCTGCGTTAACAATGCTTGTTAATGCAACACGCCGTAGTTGGTAAGGAAATGTCTCTTACCACAAAAAGCTTCTATCTGCGCCTAACGCATGAAGACATTAATCACACTTGACATGCCTTGTTGAGGTTGCGACCTGCTGTTACCGTCGTGTGGGGGCGACAAAGAGATGCAACTGTCAGGCTTTTGCATTATGCGCCCAACAGGCAATGGTTGATTTAGGGTGAGGGAAATGAGACACTTGGCTCAGGCCAACCTATTTTCGAAATGCCGTGGGACCCTCTTTTTCTTAAAGTATCTATCAACAAATATAGGTCATTTTTACTGTATTTACGAGTAGTTTCAAACAGTAGAGTATGCAATACGCGTATCACTCGATGTGTGTGAAATTTCATATTTACTGTGATTTTTCATGTAACCTAAGTTCCTATAGTTGTTAAGTGCTCCCTTTAAAATCTGTCTCGGGCCCCCAATTCCTGGATCCACCACTTCAACACGCTGCCGAAGTTTCAAAAACCTAACCAAAATTAATGTTTCTAGTTGCTGTTATTCATCATCATAGCCATTTAGTTGTAAACAGAACGTTCTGCTTAGTAAAAAATCTGCTACGGTCGAGTTATTCTGGAAAATAAGAAAACTTTGCTTTGTGGACATGCAACACAAAACTGAAATTAAGGAACAAGAAGTAACAAACAATGATTTAAATGAAATGATGCTGAACGTTGCGAAGCACCATTGTTGTCACTGTCAGCAAGGATTCCGTGAATGAAAGATTCGCCGGCTCCAATGCCTTGTAAAACGTTCTGTTTTGTCTGTTTTTATCGACCTGCGTTATGCAAAGTGTGTGTGTTTATAGTTCTATGGACTTTGTGTCTGCTTACAAACAAATAAACGTAAAAAATATTAAATTGAATTCAAATCAGTGAATCCTTGCTGGCAATGACTTCCCATTTTCCTGATGTTCCAAAAGTGAAGCTGTACTGAAAATGTGCGATACTTAAACTTTAAGAAAAACATTTTGTCTAAAAAAAAGCTAAAAACGATTTACATCATTCTGCAGCAGTAAAACGCTGTGGCAAACCCGGAGTGAGACACCGAAACATGAAAGTTACGTTGTAGGAGGTGGAGATTGTCCCTGCAACGTATGCACTATTGTGCACTTTTAAAGATGGAAATTAGCTTATTTTGACAGTGTTTGGGTTCGTATGGGGAAATATGAAAAAAACTTTGAGAACCATTGGTTACGAGTAATTTTGGTCACGCAAGGTGAGACGCGAAAGTGAAGGGTTCAAAGTTTGTAGGCTGCTTGTAAGTTGAGATGAACCCGGATTCCTTTCATGTTTTTTTTTCGAGGCGATAAAGAATTTTTTCCTTTTATACGCATCAACTATTTCAACTCATTGTGCAGAGATGGAAATTTAACTTATTTTTAATAACGGACAAACAGCTAGATCGTACAACTTACGTGATTCTTCATGTTTGTCAGCTCTGCCTTTTTTTATCTGAAAATATAAGGGTAGAAAAATCTTTACAACTTAATAATAAGCATGATGGACTTAAAACAAATTCTGTAAAAAAAGGCTTAAAGCCCAGCACCGTAACCTACAATGAAATGTGCTAATAGCGTCATCATTTGCACGTTCTACGTATAAAAGTTTATGATTATAAACTCAGTTTCTGAATGGCGTAGTAGATGAAACAAATAGTTACCTCACAACTTAAATAACAACAGGGACTGAGACTGATAATATCTAACTTGTTTTCAGAAAGCTTTGTTGCGGAAGATTGTAATCTTCTCATGCGCAACAAGCTGGTAAAATAATGGAACTGGCCGTGGAAGTAAACCACTACTGGGAGCGAACAAATGACACTCCTTTTTGTCTGCAACCACCCATATGAGTGGCGCGCTTCCTAAAGAGTGCATTTATTTGCACAGTTGCACATTTGCAAAACGCTTCTGTAAAAGAGAGGTTCAACCGCACAGCAGTTTTGCAAGAAAGCTTCATCCAGCAAACCTCACTGTGGTTAAAAGTAAAACGGTGTTTCAGGCCAACTCTTGTTTTCAAAAATGTCATCACTGATGCATTCACTGAGAAGGCCTGGGCGCATTTATGGTACCAGTCAGGCAGACAATTTGTATTTGCTTAGTTACGGAATGCTTGTGCGATCAGTCCTATCCTGAAATTGGTTTTACGCTCTGCCGCAGTCAGTGAAATTCCCTTCTTCGTAACTTGTATTCCATGGTTTAATTGTGTTGACAGAGGTTGGACAAAACAAGGTCTTGAATCACGATGTGCTATGTGTGTAAAATTTTATAAGGTTCTGTATTTGACCGACTATTGCTGTGCAACGTTGCGCTGCAGAACGACAAAATGAGCATATTTGTTTGTTCCAAAAGCATGATCCAAGCTTGAAACCGTCTTTTTGTGTGAATTTTTTGTTGTTTTAATCCACAGTATAGCTAGTAGCCACAGACCTGTTGTTAGTGTCCTCCGCGCTCAAAGTTGGAAATTCTTTTGCAGGTATCACGAAAGCGTATGTGATATCCTATTATTTTCAATTTGCTTTAAGATGTGACAAAAAGTATTATGACCTGGCTGATTTTGCAGCTTTGTCAAATGGTTCGTTGAAATTTCCGCCGGTTTAGAATAAAAGTGTTTGCACACCGCGTTGCTTTTGCAGGAAATTAACGCATTTACTTTAAAAGGTTACTTATTGCTCCATGCGTCGTTCAACTCGGCACCACCTCTGCCGGTTGCGATGATTGATCGCATACTTTCCAGCACTGAAACAATCAGTCACGTCAACCATTTAAGGTTTCCAATGTGCGAGAACAGCGTTACGCTATCCGAGCGCCTCAAATGACGCAAACGACACTGCGCCTGTTCCGGCACGAAGTTTTTCTCTCCCGTGCCAGACCTTTTTAGCTTTTGCGGTTTTTCCTGCCAGCAAATGATACACTGCTTACGACTTGCACACGTAATGCAAATAAAAAGTTGAAACATTTTCTGGTTTAAAAGCGCTATTTCAACTGACGGTTACCGGCTCTTCCCCTTTAATGACTGCCCGGGTTTTTTCTTACAGGTGGCAGAAGACAGTGTCACTGGTGGTGTAAAGGGTGAAAGTTGCAACAGGCGATCAGCCTAGGTTAGTCTCCCCTTCATACTAGTTTTTTTTCTTTTCACTCGTTTTTCAGAAATAATTTTTCACTTGCGTATCGGCAAACTGATCTCGGAAATAGAATCATAGATAGAAATAAAATCATTCCGAAGTGCTCCAGCGATCAAAATTTTAAAATACACCAAGAGCCTTGTATAATCACGTTCGCGAAAACCCTCTTCCACAAAGTAATGACACTCACACTGACCCTCGTCGCAGGCGAAAATGCAATAAACCATGACCTAATACGATTATAATAATGGTCGAGACTAAAATCTGAAAATCCGGCTTCTGCCATCACAAACATCACCTATAGGCTTTCCGTTGCGTTTACTCGGTTATTATTCTGATCCAGTTCTTTGAATTTGTTTTAACTCCTGAGGTCAGTGAGACGAGCTAAGAAAACGGCTAAACGTTTTCCCACGCTCATTTCTGTCCTACCTGTGCGGTGCAGCGTAAGGACAAATGGCTTCACGAGCAATAGCAAAATACTCGTGACCTCTCGGTGACATCGTGTGCGTTGGATTTTTGCTCAGGCAAAAGAACACAAATGAAGAAAAGCAGCGATTCGTCTCTGCCAGGTGGTTCCAACGGCTTTCTTACCCGGTTGAGTCTTCCGCAATAAAACCGCTGCTAACGAGTTACCCGCCCTTCCGCGTCAGGCCTATGGCCCAAACCGCTGAGCGAATGGCGGGCACCATGGTATGAAAACTCAGTATAAAACGATGTGCGGTAGCTAACAACCTGACCAATAACGATAAAACTATGTTACAAGCCCATGGTCGAAAACAGTCGTAGGAGCCAAATGGAGGGGAATGCCGTAGCTACGTTCATCAATCGTAGGCTATCCAAACATGTTTTTCGTTAGGCACCACCAGCCGATCTACAGTCTGTGGTGCAAAATAACACGTGTGTCGTTTTTTATGGTTACCCACGTACGGTATGAGTTTCGTAACCATCTGCTCTTAAATTTAAATATCAGTTTTCAACGGAGACAACAAACTTTGGATTGGTTTTCCTGCAGAAGGGCAATTGCCATTGGGTTAATACTATGTGAAGGAGGAAATCTCTGGCTGAGAATACTGAACCTGTCAAGACGATTTTGAGTTGAATTGGAGAAGTACAGTGCCCTGTAGAACTAACTTGTGTTGCGCGATGTCATGATTTGTCGTAACCAGGAAAGAGACGTCTATCCCACTGTCAGTAAATAAATAAAGTAAATTTCGTTTGTTTCGGCATAGTCATTGAAGTGCGTCAGAACACCAACGTCGTAAACTGCCGACACCATGAGTAAAGGTTTCAAGGCAACTGTCACATCATTAATTTCAATTTTGAGGCAGAAGGATGCAACTGGCCAGAGAGCATGGCCGTCGCAGCTATGTAACTTTCCCTGAAACGGCAAGGTTTTCAGTGATGAACTTTTAACCTTTAAGCGAGTTCAACGATCCACCTTTTAGTTCTACCGTCACGAGCTAATTATTCATTTATCACGTCACAGTTCACTATCCGGACAATTACTTTTTCCGGATGAGTAACGCCGCAAGTGGTGAACGACCTGTGTCGGAAGACGGATGTGAGTTCAGTGCAAGAAATATACTTTTGTTTGATATTGCGAGTAATCTAAACAAGGACTTAGCTGAGCTAAGATCCGTCGTCTGGCTTTTTTCTATAACGTACAACCAAAAAGTTTTAAAGAAAAGCACTTGCAGTTAACGTACGTTTCAAAGCTGTCGAGAAAACAAACGTTTTTTACTTTAAAAGAGCGTTTTTGCAAAAGAAACTGCAGTGCGCCTTTCATTAAATTTAAAGAAAGGTAAGAGAAAACATAAAACTAAGGGAAAGCATAAAAACATAGGTCGTATCCAAGGACCGAATTTGTTGCAGAGGGATTGCTGAAATAGCCTAGCTTTCTGCGATCAGCTGTAGTCCAAGATGAGATGAATAATGATCGAAAATGTGGTTTCACATCAGCAGAGGACAAAGGTTGGGAAAAACTTTAAGAATCAATTACCTAAACAAGGCCGGTTGTCGCCAAAAAATGCTTTCTTTCTGCAACAGCCACCTGAAAAGAAATTCAAAGCTACTGTATACTCGACCTGAGCATGGCTAGTATAGCTAAGTGGCCTATCCCGGCGTTGTGTTAGCACAAACTGCGTACGGTCATCGGTCATGGCTGTTAGACGAAAGACAATTTCGTCTCAGAAAAACTACGCGCAAGAAATACGGACTTCTCACTCTTCCAAATCAATCACCATTCAGTGAATTAAACGAACTTCAATTCCCCAATGTAAAGATACTACAATGAACGTATAAAAGACCAGAGCAAGCCTCAGAGGAAAATGTTCTGAATAAGCGTGAAATGCATTGATTAATAATCAATAATTATTATTATTATTATTTTGCATTCTTGAAACAATGGTTTCAATAAATTTCGTTTTAAGTGAGCCTGTCCAAAACTTGTTCCAGAACAATTTTTTGTGTGAAGTGCATTGGTGCAATAAAGTTGAGGTTTGCAATGAGCAATCGCGACCCGCCATTTGATATCGATCACGCGTTCTTGGAAAGGAATTGCTGGCACTGATTAAAACCTTGGCTTGATGTTGTTCATGCTGTGCAGTGCAAATGCCGATGAATTATATGTTGCAGAATGGTGCAAATCGAGAGAGTGTTGGAAAAAAGCTTCCGTTTCAGCAACTAATGCGCCAGCGTGTAGGCGAATAACTTTGCTTTGTTTGCATTTTAGTTCTATCCCAAGATCAATATTTAAACAAAGAAGCCCACCGGCGACGAGTGATTGAATTTGGTGTCGAGTCAACACCTTCGTTTCTCAGTATTTGATTTCTGCGCAAATGGATTAAAGAAGACCGTCCGTGAACGCACTATTGCAAACTTACTACAGGGACAACCACTGAAATACTTTGGAAAATACTCTTATCAGTTTGGGATCTTGCAGAAGAGAACTTCAAAGCTTCATTGTTAGACTATTGGCTATAGCTTTAACCATTTTATGTCTTTGTTCTTTTTTGAAACGGCAAGTGAATGGTGCTTTCTGTAAAACAAGATCGCTTTCATGGTGGGCTGTCACGTGAGATATAACTGCATATCGCATTTTCTTCATTGCCTCAGCTAAGCGTTAGCCTGTGTGAAGCAGTGGAACGGGGCAATGTAATGTAAAGGCACTAATGTTTAGCAAATCCGCATCAAAAGATAAGACGACGACGCAAGCACAGCAGTCAACACACAATTTCTTGTTTGAACGTGACATCTTACGCGCAGTGAGAAGACTTGACTGTCATTGGCTATTTCCTACGATGGATTGTTTTGAACGATCCCACGACCTGCTGCACTTGAGAAAAAGATGGCAGCAACATATATTGCCGCAAAAAAAGCGTTTCCACATGAAAAAGCAGCATATTCATCATCAAGCGCAAGTCTCATCGTCATGAGCACCGGCTCGTTAGGTGATACTCCAGCAAAATTTTGCCACTGTCGTGCAATATTGACACCACTGTATATATTTCATAGAAATTGATTTGGTTTTCCACAATTTCCAAGTAATAATCATAATTTTTTTCTACTAAAATATTGTTACACTAGCGCTGATTTTTGCAGGTCTATCAGTCAAGGCCTCAGCTATAGACGCTTTGTAGCAAACGAAGGCTATGTGCTGTCGGTGAAGAGATGCTGTGCCGAACGCTTGGGTGCGACCGCGGAACGCAGCATGTGCAGCTGTTCCCAGAGGCCTGCGAAAAAGCCGTTTGTCGGTTGCGACGGGGAGTTGCAACAAAATGACCCGGTGCTGTTCAAAACCGTGTAATAGCGAAGGCGGCGGTGAGACAGTTGGGGGCAGGCGTCGCTTTCGACGGCGATACTGCGTGACTTCATCATAAGCACCTTTTGACCTTGAGTTCGAATTAAACGAGCAGTTCTAATGAGAAGCGTCTGATTCGAACTGCGACGTCAAACGCGGCCGCAGATTAAACACTCCTTTCCCTGGAGATGACTTGCACGTAGTTAAACTTAATCCAGATCATGCTGTGCAGTCGTAAGGGATTTTGCATCACACTATTGGTGTAAAATACGCAGCGCCAATTCATTATTGCCCCTGATGTCAGACACACATATAGTGAAGAGAAGAGAGTCCAGTGTTATCCAACTGAACAATATTTAAAATGTAACAGACCTCTAGAATGACAGCTGACATAATCACCATGAAAACTTACAAGCAGTAAAACAAGTGGTCTCCTGGAAAGGTCATATTTAAGATTTGGAAAAGATGAGAGATCGGAAAATTATCGATGTTGCAAGCAACACAGCAGAGCCAGAAAAAGGAAGCAATCAGTTAAGTGGATCCATTCAATGTTCATCACTCTTCCATCACGTACACCAGTCAACAGAAAGACTGAAACTCAATATTGCGGCGCAAACATTAATAAAAAGAATTTCAAGGCATCTAAGAACTTTGAGAAGCAAACACAGCAATTATCCGTCTCGAATGGAACGAGGTTATTGGTGTCAACAAGGGTTGGTACTTGGTTGATTTGCGCGTCAGAGCTTTGACACGAAAGTAGGCCGATTTTTCTGCCTCAGGGAAGATTTGCTGCTTTGATTTCCAATCGCAGGCTGAACGCAAATATGCAAAGGTTTTACACTCCAGTAGAGCTTCGATTTTGTGTAAATTCGACAATTGGGCGAACAAAAGGCAATGAAATGTTTTGCGAAAAAGTGTCACTCATAGCGGAATAACGATGATATGAGTTTAGCTTGAATTGGTTCCACGCTTCTGCTGACAACACTTACTATAGGGATTAAATAGGATTTTTCAAATGCGACGCGAAACAAAGCTAACTGAGCCATGGGGATTAAAATAACAACGTTGAAGCTTTTCTTTCGAGCCGCTTTATGGCATCTTTCTAGAGTAGACGGGAAGGTTCATTCAATGGCACTCTAACCACACAAAGCAGATTGGTTCCAAAACTGACTTTAAAAAGCTTCCCGTGATAGACTTCAACCACATATACGTTGGGAGCATTGACAGTAGATGTCGTCAGTGAGTCAGCTAGTAAAAGTTGAGCAACGGATTGTCATTTTTCAAAATCAGACATAATCGGAAAACAGTGGGGAACCGGGTTAATACTTCGATTATTTTCAACCTCCGTGGGTAATAATAGCCATTCACTGCTACTCAGCGTATTTTTCTGTTGTTCTCTTCTAGTTGTTACCAAGGTCATGAACATATTTATTTACAGTACTGTACTAGAAAAAATAATATGTGAATAATGTACTTCTTTTTTATCCAAATATATTTTTTAAGTATGACAAGGGATTGAAGGAGTTCCTAATGCTTATACTGGCGACCTTGGCCTTATAGCAACCTCCAGTGAAGAGCTATACATCACTGCATATTTACCGTGGAACAACTTCTATTTAATAATTTAAATAGTCGTTAATTGTTATCTAAACGTGGAAAGAGATGTTGGAAGTTACTTTTCTGGTATAAACTTTTCAGGTTAATTCAACTGATTTAAATTGAAAGATAGGCCTCACCCTGGATAAAGTCTACTTGTAACTTTGTACAACCTTGTCAAGATTCCCTAACCAAGCCATAACAGTTGAAAAAATCTGTTGTAATATTAGAGGGAAATAAAAACGTTTTAGTGTACTTTGCCAGAACACTGATTGCTAAATTTCCTGTCCTGATTATGTTTTCGCTGAAACAGCAAACTTATTTTTGAATGAACAAGTAGCTTTATCACCAATTATCACAAACAAAAGTAGTTCTTGTTTGTTGAAAGCAATGTAGCAAGTTGTTTTTCGAAACGTAAATTTCAGGCCTTGTGAAAATTTACCATTTCAAATATTTTCACATTTTACGTTTCAAACGATATGATATAGGGCAACCAAGACAAACTGAATAAATTTGGGCAAAATAAGCAAATCTGGCAAGAAATATGAACCAATGGAAACGCGTTTTTCTTGAAAACAAAAATGTTCTTGGTCTCCTGAATTAAACTTCGAAAAAGCATTTGCATCTAGCCGTATAGTTTTCCAAGCTAAAATCAATTTCAGTAAAAATAATATGCTTCTCCCAGTGCGTTGAGTGTACACGTTTGTTTCTGATCTTGCCGAGCAGGATTGGCTTGAATTTAAATAATGAACATAACGCAGGTCGATAAAAACAGACAAAATGTGTACACTCTAGTAAAACTCGTATTACAAAAAATTGATCATCTTAAATGTAAACACGTTACACAAGTAGGCATTGCGCGGATTTGCGTAGAGATGTTTTGTCTACACCTGATTATATAGCACCGTATGAAGACTGTGCCTTATTCTCTTCTACGAGTTTCAGAGATAGTGACAAGGCAAAAATGTACTGTGTGTTGTAAACCCAAACAGAAAAGTTTTTCCAAAACTTTTTGTCCAGGCAAGAATTGTAAGGACCCATAGGAAAACAATACAGGTCTAACGATTGCCAACACGAGTTTTCGACTGCTTTAACGTAAGTAAAACTACTTTTGCTCTAAAATATTCCTAAAAGCACCAAACGTCTACAAGCAGCCGTCCGAATTTCGGGTTTTCAGAGTGACTGTGACTGAGAAACAATGCAGTACACTAAAGTGGTCAAAAGAATGAAGCCGAAGTACTGTTTATCGAATAAAGTTGTACTTTTTGTAACAGCCAGAACGTGAGCAAGCTTAAAGGCAGCGAAATATCGCTTCGTCGTCTTTTCACGCCTTCATTATACTCCGGATATTATGAAAGCAAGCCTCGCCAAAGGGTGTGCGACTTGTCGAGTGACCAGCTTAACACAAGCAATCGTTGCTTGACTGAGGCACTGCGTAAAATTCGGACTAAACAAGAGCGAGTTGAAATGATCCACACCACTTGCAGAAAGAAGGATGAGTTTCAATGGACACGTTTGACATATAGCTACATTTAAGATTGACGATCTAACCACGAAAGACTTTTTCTGAGGGAGCGACAATAAAAAATTGCGACATTTTAAGATGCCAAACGGACGAAACCAACATTATTAACAACCGTTTTTCTCCCATACTTTAGATCACATTGCCTCGTGTTAGACTTTAAGTTCTAGTATTCACCATATGCATAGTGAGCAAATCCTGCATTAGATAGACATGGATATCCTTCCCTTCGTAAGAAATTTCCCGAAAGACGTTGGTTTTCTTATACAGGTCAAATTAGCACACATGATGATCGGGAGAAAATTCAGGTGTGCGAACTTTTTTTCATTTGTTTTGTTTTTTGTGGTCACGGGTTTTGCACATAATTAAAAATAACAATTTTCACATCACATACCAATTTTCACGTTCCACATTTTTACCTCTCAAACATGCTGTTAGCTCACATTCAGAAGGATTGCAGTGCGTGTAATCGCGCTTTGACTGGAGGTGGTATTATAAAAAGGCCACAATTGCAAAAAATGCCTTGTACGTTTGATAAATTTCACTTACAAACGTTTGCAAGCGTTGTTTTACGCGTTTAGGACATCTCGGAAGAAGTGCAACGATGTTAAGCCCATACAAACTTTATAAAAACCTGTTGTACAAAACAAAAAATGAATCATGTACTGCATCTCGAATGACTACTGGTCCTTCGCATCTAGGTTTCGTTTCCGTCATTTTTCGGTCAGAGACCGAAATTTTTTGAAATGACCGAAAAATTAAGTCAATTTGGTCATGATGTCCGAAAATATAGACTAATGAATACAGCTACGGCGAGTTTTAATATTATTATGGGACAAATTACCAAAATGTCCCAGGGAAAAAAAACTGCTTCGCATGCTCGCACTCCTCCATGCATGTAATGTATTGGTCTACTTGTCACAGGGCGTGTTCGTGGTGCTAACTGCTAAGTATCATAGTGACAGCGTTGGCGCCATCTGTACATGCTCTCTTTGCTAGAGCCATGTGTTTCTTGCTTGTGTTTTTTAAAGTAACCGTGTTCGCGCTATCTGTGCGTAGGTTCTTTGCAGGGGTGCAGGGGCAGGGGGTAAAAACGCAATTTTAACTACAGGGTTTAGAAGAAAACATTTTGCCACACAGCTTATTGCATATATGTGCAGTTGAACAGACAATGTCGTGAGACTCATGGTATAGTCACAATATACATAATATGATACATGCCACATACATCAAAAGTATGTCTTCGGAGAAGGAAGCAGCTTTAGGTCTATCTCAACTAGGTCTGACGTACCTTGCTGACAGCAACAGATGGAATGTGAATGGAACGCCAGACCTCAACACTGTGATGCAAATTTTCAATAGTACCTAAGCTTTCTGGCTTCTTACAATGTTCTTGCACCGCCTAGCGTACCCTTTTCAGTTGGAGTTATTAAACATCATATTTTAAGTACCAAAGCTTATATTTTCAAATCTATGGCAAAATATCCTTCGCACCCCTAAAAAATTGCTTGCTCCAGAATCTGTGATATTTTGCTACTGCAACATGCTCTATTAAGCTCGCGTGCGTTCATCCGGTATCAGGACAGCAGCCACCTGGACAACTACCACCCGGACAACTGCCACCTAGGACTAGGGCTGTGTGGCCGGAGCCCAAGCAATTTTGGGTGGCTGGAGCCGGAGCCAAAAATGTTTTGCATGATGGAGCCGAAGCCTGACATTTGGGTTCCCGTTCAAGCGATTTATGCAAATAATACCAAGTTTTTTCTTTTTTTGGACCAAATTGTTCTGAAGCCGGAGCCAAAAATCTCAAGATGTTGGAGCCGGAGCCAAAAAAATTAGATGCCCGGAGCTGGAGCCGGAGCCTGAAATTTCAGCACCGGCTCCACAGCCCTTCCTAGGACAACTCCCACCTTGGACAATTGCCACCCAGGACCAGGGACGGATCCAGAGGAGGGCGATTGGGACGATCGCACTCCCTGAAACCTATGAAAGTAACTTTTTTCACCATGGTTTTGTACAATTCAGAAAACAACAGTCGTGATTAAAGGCTATTTTGTCGTCCATTGTTTTGTCACACCAATGGTGTGAAGTATACTTCATCTCTCTTACAGTATAGCGAAGCCGTTATGAGACTTCACTACCAAATATTACTCAACCCCCCTTAAATCCGCCCCTGCCCAGGACAACTGAAATCTAAGATAATGCATTTTACACTTCACATATCGCTATCAAATTCAGTTTACATTGTGCTACGGTACAACAAACAAATGTTAGCCTGGCGGCAAGCTTGTGAGGAATCTGCCTGCTTGTTTCGGCATTCACACTTCTGCGATGATTAAAATTTGCAAGCATCTATTTTTCCATAGTTATAAGCCACAAAAGTGTGCTACGGTATTATTGCTTCAGTATATAGTGTAACATTGGTGTTGCTGCCATATAACGCACAAATCAGCTTAGGTAAAGCAATACATAGAACTTAAAATGCACGGAAGTAAACGGATTCGATGAGTTCGTGGAACGAATACAATGCAGTTACGTGCATGAGAGAATTGTGAAAAATGTGAAGAAATCGAAAATGCTCATAAAAGAAGTTAAGGTTTGCACTGACTTTGAATTTTTATGAAAATTTAATGACATCGAGACGACATTCTTCACGCATAAGTATTAAAGCTAAAGTAAAGGTTCTTTGAAGTGGTTAGAGGACGTACGGTAGATACTTTTGTTATACACGTTTGTGATTTCAAAAATTTTGACACGAAAGCAGCACATAATTAAGTTCAAATGACCTTAATGCAATAAACGTAGAGAATTCAATATGTCCTAGGTGGCAGGTGTCCGGGTGGCAGTTGTCCAGGTGGCTGTAGTCCTAGAACCCTTTCATCCATCTATGTGTTCCTTGTTAGCACCGTGTGTGTGTGTGAGTTGCACTTCGTTGTGTGTGGGTGCGAAGACATTCAACAAAAACCATGCACCTGTTGCATGCGCGCCTGCAGACAGTTAGAAAACGTGTCAGTCTTGGAAAAATCAAAATTTTCTAAAACTACAGTAGAGGCATTTTCGTGAAGAATGATTTTGGCAACTAGTCTCCACAAAAATGAAGGGTTTGAATCCATCAACCAACTGCTTTAAATAGGAAATCGATTTCACGTAACTCTGCACATCCTCAGTCCTAGAAAAGTGCAGTCAACGCTTACGGGTGAAATATGGAAAAACTAAAGCAAGGGCAATGAAAGCAAACAAACTCAAGACTAAAATGAATAAATCAAAACAAAAGCTGCAGCACATAAAAACTGAAAAATATGTTGTTCTCAATAATGACTTTCACTAAAACTGGAAAACTATCTAATGCCATCTACCGAGTAATTAATATTCGAATTAAAGTTGTTGGTGACAGATTTTCGCATGCGCCATCGATTTCTCTAAAACAAAAATAATAAAGAAAAATAAATAGAGGTGTTTTCCAGAGGAAAAGTTTTCCTGCACAGGCAATAATGAAATATCCAAAGACGTAGTAATTTCAGGAAAGTTCTGTTCCAGTGTCATAATTTATGCTCTTGCAAGTGATATTGATTTTTGGCCTGGAATAGTTGTTAGATATTGTAAAGTCAACGCCCAAACAGGCTGCATATGCACTCCCTTGGAGTTTTTTGCTAAACTTGTCCACCATTAATGCAAAGTGCAAGCATTGACCTTGGACTTTCTATGAAAGAAAACGCTCAACTGCAACTTCGTTCTTACATGAACCGCACCCATATTATCGTGACAAGTCAGTCATTACTAAATCCACTTTGATATTTTCTTCTTTGTAACACAGCAAAGCAATGAATCATGAACACGGAGCTAACTGGGTTGTAATTTTAACTTGAAAGAAAAATCTTACCAAGACAACTAACAATTGCATCCAAACGCTATAACATGGTTCATAGAAAGAATTGCTTGGTGGACTCATACGGCTACAATTATCTTATTTTCCATTGTGATATTGTGCGGAACATGATAAGCGCAAGCAGCAAGCATCGAGTGTCTGACTTTTCTCTACATATCTACTCGTCTGAAGATGTAAGTTGCCATCGCTTAGGACAACTGCTGCATTCGTGCGAGATATCAACTATACACTTGTGACACAAACAAGATCTAGTCATTGAGGGTTTAAACTAAGACATACACTTTGCTGAGAAAAGAACTGAAGCTAGTACCTACGCATCGGTCGTGGTTCGATTGAGCTTTAATGCTTGCCGTCTCCACCGCATGCTTTACATGAAGTTGCAAAACATCGCATGCGATTTTGGAGTATCACGAAGTTTTCAGTTGAACTTCCTGATCAACAAATATTTACTATCAGCAAGTGTATCATCGAATTCTGCTAATATCACATAATGATTGAAGCTCGGTAATCGATACTGAGATTGTGAGCTCAATACAAGAACGTTGATGCTTGGCCTTTCGGTAGATAGCTTGGAGCCTTTTAATCAATTGTCATAAACGGAACACAACAATTTGTTTGGTAAGAAATCTGGTTTCTTTAGAAATAATCTGTCTTTTATGAAAGAAAAGCTGGGAGCTATGAGTTGCAATTGCATATTCTAATTTTGCAACCCATTTTCATCTGGATTCGAACATCATTTCAAGGTTGATTGTTGTGGAACAACATTCTACAGCTGCCATGCAGCATTTAGAACCCTGTCGTTTTCACGGGTAGACTAATAGACTTTCGCGTGACCCACTTGCTACCTGTTGCTGCAGGCTCTTGCAGTTCTCTCTGCCATGTCAGGATCAAGCAAGGTCAAGCCTCGTGAAGTCACGTTTTACGCTAATCCACTAAACTTGTTGAAAACTATCTGGAAACCACGGCCGTGATTGGAGAGAAATGCCAGCCAAGTGCAACAGTCATCGTTGACCAATGCGCTCTACGCTCTGCCAAAATTTGCTTCCAGCATTGTCGAGAAGCTTTTAATGAACAAACTTGGCGCACCCTAAGCTTGATTCCTTACATGCTTTTCTCTCACATAACCGTAAATATCCAGGCGATGTTTATCGACGCAGATTAGAAAGATTAATTTTCAGTAAATGCTTGACACCACGCTGTCAGGTCTAGAGTTTTACCATTGGCTGCACAGCGCCAGACAGCAGATGCCTGTAACCACAAAGCACGTTCGGGACACTTAGAGCCGGATTGTGTCCCGCCAACAGCGACATGACAGAATGTTGCTAACGCCATTCTGTTGCAGATCAGCCTGCAATCAACAGGCATTCGCGCAAAAGGTTAAGTCGGTTGCCGTTTACATTGTGTTTAGTGTAAATTACCACCTTGCGTCACAATTAACAGAAACAAACATTGGCTGAAAAGGAGTATATCCGGACTTGCGGTAGGGAGAGGCGAAGATAAGACAAACAAACAAAGCAAAATGTGCAAATACAAACAAAGATGTAAATAGAGTAGTTGCGCAGCTTGCCGAACAGTAGTATCGTGGGCGAAGATCAGCGCGAGCCCACTGATAGCCAAGCTAATCTCTGCTGATCAACTCCCCCAGTCACGTTTTTAATCAAAATTAGTCAGTGACTAAACAACAATGCTAAAAGTGAATAACAAGACGCTCGTGCTAATTAAGAAACTTTACAACAAAATAGCATCCAACTCATTTCTAAGAATTTGTTTGTTTAATGAGCAGCATACATATAATGAGAAGAAACTGTCAACTTTTTTGGTATTCAGCAACTTCGTCTTCAGCTAACGGCTGGTGTAAAGAAAAAATCGCTTTTCGTCTAAATTAGCACTGCAGGGGCAAGCGGAAACTTCATATACTGGGTCTAGTAAAACCACGGTGTTCTGGTGAGGAACAGCGGGGTATGACAACCACTAGGGGGCACTGTGGAGCGAAACAGATCCTGGAGTTCTGGGAAGCCGTATGTTTTGAACAAGCCCGTGCTGTGAAACATGAGTGCCAGATACTGGGGATTAAGGTTCGGACACATAGTGAGATTGCTAAAGACATGGTCCAGAGTGAAAGACCAGTTAACTAGCAGCTTCTTACTAGGTGGCAGAATGACTTAATTGTTTCCAACAGGCACACGTGTCAATAGCGTAACTTGGAAAGATAAACTAATGTAAGGAATGTGACAAATGACGAATGTCTCCCAATGGACAGAAAAGGGAACAAAATTTCAGAAGAATAGTAGCACACGTTGTTTCTGTAAGGAAATACAAAACGCTTCTGATGTATCAAAGATTTTTTTAAAACAACCAACCAGATGAGCAAAAGGTTTCTTAACCTTTTTAAGATCTATCTTCAACAAACTCATCCAGCAAATTAAAAATTGTTTGGAAACAATACCCCACTAATGGGTCACACAGTGTTTGAAAAAGACATCTATTTTAAGATATTTATTCTCGCCTGGAGTTGTTTTATAGCTTGAAGAAACAAAAAAGCAATTCAAGCTGAAAAAAGCATATTGTTAAGAAAATTTTAGCTCAACAAATTGGTCGCAGTGTTGTTTGTAAAAATCATTTACACGTCCAGTAGCAAACACTCATTTCCTCTTCCAAGCATCGCTTCAATAATAGTATGAAATATTTTATTTATCAATGTATTGTTCCCAGCCCTTAGCTTTCTGTTTATTCTCTTTACTTTTTACTATATTAGAGGTATTTGCAAAAAGCAAATTAGCTTGAATGCCAATATCTAAAGCAATGCATATATGGAAAAACACAGTAGAAATTGTTTAGCAAGTTCAGTACCATCTTAATGGTATATAACACTAAGTTCATTCAAAAAGTCTCGTGACTAGTTTACCCTTCATATGTCAAACCCTCAACCTTGGTTTCAGTTTCGAAGATTTTTAAAATTAATCTAATATAGATTAAAATAGTCATTAATGAGCAAAAACTAACAACAGAAAACACTTCACTATATCAGACGTTGGGTTTTCTCATCAAGATACTTTGACGACACGTGGTGCGATCATATGCTTCGAGAGAGGGACTTTCTGGTGTACGCGATAGGAAGAGTACTTAGACATGGTCTAAAAAGTGAATGAGATTTAATTTTTCATATATTAAATGACACTAAGTCGAGTGAAACTTTAATTTGTTTTTCTAGTAAATTTAACCCAGCAACCTAGGGTTTCTGTGCTTTTCAACCGACATCAACTTGAAATAACCACAAGATGACGCAATAGAGCTCGATGCTCTGTGAGCCAATAGCTGCACATTTCATTGTAATATTTATCAAAAGAGCAAGACTCATCAGCAAAACGCAAATGCTGAGCAAAAAACATCAAAAAAAGTAATAACATCTCATTGTGTCCATGCCAGTCGTCAAGGACTGCAATTGTTGGGTATTGGGTCGTGCTTTCAATATCTGGCCTTGGATCAGCGCCAGAGAGTGATGAATGAAATCAACACAGTAGGTTGTACTTACTAATGCTGGAAACATCAGTGTCTAACATTGCATTCTGTCAAGTTTCTGAAGATGTTTTGCAAGGCATGAATACACAGCTTCTAGAAATGCAACACAATTACTGTTTTCGCTTCATACGCGAATAATTTCGTGAGATACTTGTTTGAATTTCATATATTGTTTATTCAATTTTTTCAGTTTTTATCCACCTTTTTGTGTCAAGGTCAACTGTATAAACAGTTTGTAGTTTGTCCAATGTGAAAGACTAATGCATTCTTGCAGAAAAGAGAACATAATTGGTATGATCTAAATCTATTAAATGGATTATTGTATACAAGTGAAGGCATAACCTTGCTTACCTAAAACAAATCTGAAATAGAACACAATACGTTGGACAAAACTGTTTATAAGTAGCGGCGGCATTGGTGTAGTGGTGGTGGTGTTGTGGCTTAAAGCACGGCTCCCAACCTTTTTACGATCTCGTACCACTTGGGCACCCCGCATTGTCAATTCTTACCACTTCTTCCAGAAAAACTAATTTGATCGAATCTTAGTTTATTCAGAAGAATATTATACATTAAAATAACAATAAAAGACCACATCCAAATTTAATGAGATTTTTGTTTTTTTACCTTCCACCAATTGGTCTATGCGGGGCGTACATTTGTTCGAAAGTTGTAACAACGCATCCAAAGTCATGACGTTACGAAACAATGGGAATAGCAGGCTACAGGAAAAGTTATTTATTTAGAAACAAAGCCTGATAGGTAAACAAGAAAGCTGTGAATCCAGGTTTTTGTGAAAAAATGGAAGTTACTCGCGTACCACTTGGAAGACCTTGGCGTACCACTAGTGGTACGCGGACCACAGGTTGGGAACCCCTGCTTTAAAGCAAACAAGCCGATTCCTCGAAATCAAATGGATAGGATGTAGAAGAAACGTAACTCAACAGACTGGATCGGAATGAAGATCTGTGTTCATTCAAAAAAACTTAACTGCAAATGTCTTTTTTAAGCCCTACTGGTAGTTTCAAAAAATCTCTAAGCTGATACTTGGCAACTTTAGAATGTCAAACACAACTGCTTTTCTAATGTATATTGGACACCACAAAATCTGCAGTAGCCTAATAGCAGCATATTAGCTATTACATTACAAGTTCAAAATAAAATTAACCACACCTTCCACGTGTCACGGTGGTCTTGCCGTGGATTTCGGGAATTCCCTGCGTCGCAAGCATGTATTCATTACTTGTTAGGAAATCTTTTAGTTTCCAATTCAAAGCAGTTTCTGCAAATCTAATTTTCGTTGCAGTGGCGTGATACCTTGTTTAAAATTAAAATAAAGACATCTTTCTCTCATGACTCTCAGGCCAGCGGATGTAAGCAGCAGATGATTTTTAAACTCGATCGGTGTTTAATAGGAAACCATCGAGATCAGCTATGAAAAAGTTGGACATCTAAAGTGATTAAGCTGTAAGTCTTTCATTTTGGCCAACATCTTCGGCTTTGAAGTAACATCATCAGAAGTCATACTGCTACGTTTTGAGTTAACTGCTGATTTGATTTTTATTTACGCTGCTAACAACATCACGTAAAATGCGGTATATGAAATGATAAGCAACTCAACTCTGTCTTCTTTTGTAATAATCGCTAGTAGGGTTGATCACTTGATAACTCATGCTATCCAGAAATCACCTCCACCTAAGAAAGGCAACATTCTTTCACTTCTTATCAAAATTTAGTTTATCGCTTTTCGTGGCAGTGTTTTGGTGTCAAGAAAGTATGAGCAAAGAGAAATGAAAAGAACAAGCCTAGTTCTAAACACAGTCATTTCAACGTTAAGGAACGTGCCTTAGCAATGAACTGCTACTTTTAATGCCACTGTTCAATTGTATTATTTTTGTTCCTGCGTATTTCGGTCATCAGCAGGGTGATGTCTGCTTACGCACAGAAGGCGACCTACTTCGAACAAGACGGTATCCAAAATGGCGGAATACACATATCAGTCTGCGGCGGTTTGATGCTGAATGACAGAACAATTCACGCGATCGACAACTATTGCAGTTACAATCCACATTTACCTGGATCATTCCACCTGATAATATTTGTTGGCGAAAGTGGAAACTATCTTGCACTTCCCAAACTGAAGACCACTTTGCATAAACACTGTGAATGAAGCTAGGTTACTTTACATTTTTTGCGCTTGAGCGCAAAGTATGGCACAATGCACTGTTGCATAATTATGCCTTGGGCCAACAAACATTTTAGAACCACAGGCTTCACAACGAACAATGCTATGAATAGCTGCATTACGAGAGTGACTGTAGTGGGCGTCCGAACAAGTTTTCAAAAAGTGTAAGCGAAAGCACGCAAGCCGAACGTACTCAAAATCGTGATTCGAAAACTTAATTGCAAAAATAAAATGCAATATAACAAGCGCTTTGCTGTTAATTATGCTCACTTTGCTGAAGAAATTCAACTGAAAGCTTCAGTGCGTGTGGATGTGACCATTCTGAAATTAGGCTTTGCAATCAAAGCTACTTTGCCACAAGTACCTTTGGCGCTGTTTACGCCTTTTTGAACAGCTTAAATAATAGTGAAGCTATTATTGTAAGAATGAATAACAACATCCAGCAATACAAGTGCGTAGATGTCACATGAGGGTTGATGTTCTTGTAGTGTGTGGCTATCTCAAGCAAATAGTTCACACTGCTGCGTAAAGTTCTGGGTAACATTTTTTACCAATTCATGTGTCAAACATGAATGGGATATTGCATTTTTTCTGCCAACAACTCAACAACCAAGATTCTGTGCAAACTTTTTCAGTTGGTACGAAAAAATTTAATTTGTGGAAAAACAGAGCTGAAAAGAGTATACTTTTGTGCGAAGTCAATCAATTTGACCTGATTTTGTCCTATATGTCCAAGAAATGGTGTTATTGTGGCCTCATCTTGACTCCAAATATCTACAATGAAGCAACCCATTTTCAATTAACATATTTTCAAAATAATAGTTTGCGACTTTTCCACATTGGACAAATTTTTAACTTTTTACTTATTTGGTTGATGTATTTTAACTGTACAACCAGGTGTCAATTCCGTCTCCGGCCACTTGCTTTTTACAGTATGCCGAAAACTGTCATCATATTTAAAGTTTGCAATTTGCAGCAAATAAGCCATGTTCATGCGTAACATTGGCAGATACATGTAATCACATTGACAAGTCTGGTCAAAGCAATGACAGTTTTCATTTTACTGCAGCATTTGCGCATCTCCACGGGTTTGTTTTGGCAAAAATTCATTATGCATTTTTTTGCTTTACGTTATTGGAAGACTCACCCAAATCAGCATGAAAGTATGAATGATAGAAAGCTTTGCACTTTTCTGCTAGTTCATTGAGCGAGAATTTATAACTTTCTTGTAGCACAGCGTTACTTTGAAACGAGCCATAGTTTAGGTGTATCTTGCCGAGAAGTAACTTCAAACCATTTACCACAAATGTTTACTTTTAAGTCAAGGCAAACCTGTCGAAAGCTCATTGCATTTATGACAACTAAAATCAGGCCTTCTTTACCACTTCTGGTTGGCTAACACCTATTGCATTATTCTAAGGTTAACAATCATAATTAGACATTCAAAAATAATAGAAGCAAACTGCTTAAGATAAGACCGAAATAACTAATAGCGCAGTTAACCTTGAATGAGCATCTTTTCATCATCTTCATCATCAGATCAAGAAAACATGCTCTGCCATAATCTCATTGAAGCCCACACTGGGTGGCGTCTGTCTTCTGGGCGGTATGAGAGTATGTGTAATGCGAAAGCCTTAATTGATTTTGACGGCCGGTTTCAGCCTTCAATCGCTGCAATGGGTGGACCTAACGCAACGAATTTTGGTAAGCTAAGGGCGACGCACGATCGCAGGGCATTGCAAAGACTGATGTTAATTTATACTTAGCGCCCGTCCTGTCAGAAGTAATAAAAAGCTGATGACCGCCAGCGTTGATCAAGCGTTTTCTGTTTTCTGCGTTGGAGGTTTTCGCAGCAATAGGTTGTTTGGTAGAAAATTACGTTTTGCGCCATTTCTAAAGATAAAAATAATTGACAATGACAGGGTGGCATTGAAAGGCTGTTGACGGGAGTGATGTTACAAATGTCATGAAAGTTACTAGTATTCTAATAGGATTTTCAACTAGTAGTTGTAGCTGTTAAGCTTGGATTTAAATTGAATGCTAAGTATTGGCCAGATTTAAAGTTCTATTATCATGGACGAAAATATACACCAGCATCATTTTTTTTCAGTTTCTCCTGCACGTACGGGTGTCACGTACGCAAAATTAATACAAGTCAAATTAGTCAAATTAACTAATTTCACAAAAAGGAGCGTGACAAATGACTTTTTCTCTTTTTTAATTTTTACCAACATGATGCTGACGAACTCTCAATTCTGAAGGGTGGACGCCAATTATTTCATAAAACTGTGGAAAAATTAATCCACATTATTTAGAGCATGGGTGGGGAACCTGCAGCCGCGTGAACATTTGCTACGTCCCGCATCAGAATTTTCGTAACCCACGTAAGAGCACAACATCGTGTCGAAACGAAGCTCCATAATAAGCAGGTACTTGGACGGTAAATCAAGGGAAGTCTCTCTACCTCATAGTTAGATAGAGGTCGAAGTTTAAGATAAAATTAATTGATTTTGCGACCCTCCCGCGATAATACATAACTCATGCGGCTCGTGATAGCAAATAGGTTCCACATCCCTGATTTATAGACTTTCATCGAAGGCCCCCCCCACAGCAAAAATAATTAACCTTTCAAGGAGAAACTCAGTGAACTTTGACGAAATCGTCATTTTTGTTTTAGCTTCTATAAATACATATTTATTTTAAATCTTCCAATAAACTGGATAAACAGTCTTCGATATTGTGATTAACAACAGCTGTTGATTTAAAACTGTTATCACGTTTGTCTCTCTATTCTATAGCACATTTGGTTTAAGAGATATCAAACTGCGAGTAATTGAAGTTTACTCTTTATCACCAGCGCTTGTCAACGCTGATAACCGATGTAAAATATTTCTACAGCATTTCCTTGTCGGAAAAAATCTCTATTAGAACAGTCTAGGACCACCCTATGACTGGAAACAACTACATAATCAAGCGACAATTCTTCCCTAATCCTTCTGTCAATTTCCATTATGTTGTCAAAACGGACAAGTGCTTTTGCGCAATAACTGAAAGCTGCACATTAGACATAATCTATATGAACTTTTGTGTGAAGCCTACAGTTTGTAGCGATGCTGCACAAATTATGTTTTTTCAAAGTTTTGAGAAAAGCGTTGTCGTTTTGAACAAAGACATACAGGCAGTTGGAACTAGATCAACGCAGAGCAATGCTGATGATGTTAGAAGTATCGCATGTGAATAATGGAAACCAGCTTGAAAATCTCAGCTGACACCGCGCATAAGCAAAGACCAACAGGAACAGCAGCGGTTAGCTGTGAACTAAAATGGAATGCCATAATTATAGCTCTTCGTTCAGGAATGCTTTTCTTGACTCGTCAAAAACCTATATTACAATCATTACTTTGGCAACCAAACATGGCGTTATTGTCGTACATTAACAAGGTGGAATTGTGGAAACAGCAACTTGCATGTTCCTTCTGTAAAGCAACATTTGCTGCAACGGTTTATTTTGGTTAAATATGACGCCGATGAAAGTTTATACAGAGGGAAGAAACGAGAATAGTGATAAACAAACTGTTTGCAATAGCACTAACGTCAGCAGCTTCCACATGAAAAGCAAACTTCACATGGCTGTTATGTTAGCAGCAAGATCAGACCAATTAACGCGGTTATTGTTCCAAAGAAAATGATCAGTTTTTTTAGCGGGAACAAGCGCAGGTGCGCTTGCTTCAGTGCGAAAGATACTATCGACTCTTTTCCGAGACAGAAAAATCAAACGCACTCTGATCAACAAGCAGCATCAGCTTCATTCAGAAAGCTACATCCTTCAACCAAATTAGAACGCATAGCACGCCGCGACTAAGAACCGTATAATGTGTTTCAGTCCATTAACGCATTAGCGGATTAGGTCAAGAGATTGTGAGGAAAACGCAGAAACAAACACGCCTGACGAAGTATTTTTTTGTCTCATGAGCCAAGCTTGACCACAAAAGTGTATTCTGCTTACTTTTTCTGAGAACTTGCTGTCTGTTAAATGCTACCTAGCTGTAATATGTGACTTGAACGTTTGACAGTCGTGCTTTGGTTAAGTTCCACAAGATAATTGTTTGCATGAAATTTTCTTTACATATACTTGCATCAAATCAAGGCACAGATTATGAACAAGTGGCATCAAAGAATGGGGGGTTCATGAAGGGCGTTATGTTTTCACTATTTGCCAGGATAGTCGTGTATGATCAAGTACTGCGCTCCGATCTAGAAATATAACAGTTCTTCGTTTTCAGCGCTGCTCTGTCGAAGGCTGGTCTGCTGCATTTTGTTTTCGTGGCTACTATGGGAACCAATACCCAGAAAAGAACACTCCGTCACACGCAAAAGTCTTGAAATGCTGCTCGCATTTTTGCTCAGCACAGTCAGACGCAGCTAATTCGAATCTCTTCCTTGAGGAAAAAGCTAGTTTCACCCTACACACTCCTATATTCAATTTTGATACAAACCGTTAAGTTAACTAGTTTGTGGTTTGATTGAGTTCTAGCATTGAATACTTGCTTTTCCTAAATTGTTAATGGAAATGTGTGACCGGCTGTAGGTGAACAAAAAGAAGCAGTGCAGTTGTAGATCAAAGATATGAAGCTCCTAGGTTTGGCGCATCGCATCCTCTAATTTCCCAGTATGCAATTAACAGGTTCAAAAAAAAGATTATTGCCCATTCTTTCAGTTTTATTGTTAGGCTAAGCGAACCTGAAAAATTTACAGCAAAGAAGCGTTTACACTGCAATCCATGTTTTTATCACTTTCATCTGAGCACAGAACGTGGTCGGGCAAAACTTCATTTAAGATTTAAAACTGTGTGGTTGAACAACTACAAACAATGAAATTAACACATTTTAATTACACCACGCAGATTGGAAACATAAACAGCAGCACTTATCAAACAAAGACAAAAACGTTTAGTGATTTAGGGCAGTAGGTTTTCTCGTTGTACAGTAATGCATTAACCGTGATAGTCACAATGAAGCTTAAAAGTATCCCTGCTTAAACCAAGGTTTTATTCACATTTAGCCAGACTACGTGACAAGTAGTTAGAAAGCGCAAGCCTAGACCTTTGAAAGTACCGGTAAACAGAGTTTTTAAAACTTACTTGATAAAAAGCATATGTGCATTGTATCCCAAATTCTTTTTTGTTTTTCCTCAGAATAAATTCGCTTTTCCCACAGTTCAACATCCAGAATCGCATTCACAAAAGTTCAAATTTCTTGAACCGTTTTTTTCCATTGAACATCAGTTTTTTTAAAAACACAGCTAATATTAACATACAATTGGTAAACATCCTTTTGGCTTTGAGACAATCTCACAAGCACTAAATCAATGTTGACCCTGTCTCAATAAAAAGAAAAAATTACCGCCGATAGTTACAAGGTTTAGAATAGAAGATTAGGCACAGCGTTGGCGTGACTACATCTCCGACCTTGCTTGGTCCCGTGCTAGCAGAACTATCTTAGATTGCTGAAAACCGTGAGGCACTTCGAGTCTTCGTACTGCCCTCTCGACTCTCTCCAGAGGAAAAGCAGGTATGAAAATGAATAAATGAATGGACTGGCACAGCAGATAACTCTTCTGCTCAAGGTTTATGATATGAAGGATGAACAAACAGCAGCTGGAAATTTCGCTTTGGCGCTGAGAGCAAGCTACATGCAATGCTTTTTTTTACCAAGCTTTTCACACTCAATTAGAAACATTTTTTCAATATGTTATCAAGTGGTTTCTTTGCATGTAGTTTCAGCATCGTCGAAATTTTTCCTCATCACCACGTAAATATGAAATCTTTGGAAGGGTACTAGGATTGATATGGGAAAAGTTGAAATGGCAAATGCTGCGTTTTGAAGAGATTGTTGTCTGAAAAAAGTGCACATTTTTTCACAAACGTGGCTGTGTGTTGATAGATTGACAACATATGGGCATGCTCCGTGAACCGAGCAATTTCGCGGACACTGACTGATTCCCAAATCTCCGTTTAACATTTGACATATGTTGGATGGAAAATACAGACTAACAGTGACATCATAAGAGGCACCCTGCAGCGCACCACCTAGGAGGTTAAACAATGGCCACGGATTTTTCTGTTCAAGGAAGTTGCCTCACTGGAAGTGTGGCAAGTGTTCAAGAAGATTGATAAAGTGTGCGCTGTTTCATCTTCGATAATCAGTTTTCCAGTGGATCCTTCGCCTGTTTCGAAAAGACTCACGAAGATCGATGTTTTCTTTCATTGAAATTTACTACAGTAGCTGTTGTTTGTAGGCCACATTGATGGGTAGCAAACGTGTGGAGCAAGGCTGCCAGGTCCTAATGGACCAAAAATGCCAAATCGGTTCAAAAAATGTCTAACAAACCGAAGCAGGCCAATTGCAATCAGTTTTGCATTACTTGAATAAGTAATGGCAAAAATGCTGCGTTGCTATGAAGCCAAGCCTAAAATTATTGCATATAAATAAATGAATAATTGTTAATCTCACAAAATGCCACCTCCTCTTATAGAAAATTCTTAATAAAATGCCTATAAATGTTTGAAAATGTAAAATACAGTTTGCAAAAATACAAACATGCACCATGAAATAGATTTCAATTATTTCGAATCTGGTGCAAAAGCGTTTGGATTCTTAGATATGACACAATTCCTCAAAATATCTGTTACAAAATGCAGTCACAGTGAGCTAACAGAGACAATATCAGGCTTCCAGGTTCACATGGACCAAATACGCCAAGCCTCTAGGCAAAATATGCCATATAGCTTCAATAAATGCCAAACAGGCTGAAAACAATCTAAAGGTTTAAGCTCAAAGCCGATAGGTTTTAAAAAATGCCTAACAACGTTTTTTGCCAACACCACTGCAAAAGGCCAAAAACATGCCAAAAACTGACGTACATGCCAAACAGCATTTTCTCATGCCAAACCACCTTTTAAATAAGGCCAAATTTTTGGAATTTGACATGAAATACGCCAACCTGACAACCCTGGTGGGGGAGAGGTTAGTGGACACTGCATGGTGCTGGGAAGAATGTCTCATCCAAAATTTGGAGAACTGAGGTAAAAAACTTGAAATTCCTTTTTTGTTTGATACATTTCTTGTGACATTTTTACGTTAGAAATGTCTTTTCAATTTTTGTTTTGGTGCATCCTTATTTCTCCACTGGACGTTTATTGTTCGTGAAATATTTCAAGAACCTGTTGCTGGGTCTCGATATTATCGTTCGGAGAACAAGTCTTTCAGTGGTAGTCGCAAACGCAATTAACTTTAGGTTGTTGCGCTGTAACATTCTGCATCGACAATGCGGTTGTTAAAATGTTCTGAAACTATTTACAACCTTCTCAAACGGAATGTGATACTCAAGGCGATTGAGTTCGGAAAATGCTTTGTGAAAATTTTCTTGTAATTTCTTTTGACGCAACGGACAGCACCATGCATGCTCAAGGGCGTGCTGCTCGTATCGTAATAAAATAGGCTTGAGTAAGAATACATCTTAGAAACGTCTGCAAGTTAGGTTCGTTCTTTTTACAACCAGAAGCCTGAACAGTTTATTGTAATCACATTTCTCGACGCCAACACATCGCACCTTGTATGATGTCATAAATGGAGACAATGTTGTTTACCGCAGGAATGACAGGCTGAAGAAAAATTCGTCGTTTTTGGTTGTCTTAGGTACGTCACTTATTGCGTCAGAGTTCCAGGCTGTGTGCAGGACATGCGTGATATTTGTTCAAAATTACCGCTAAACGTCAGGCTGTGAAAATTGTTAGCGATATTCTCAAGTTTATTATAGGTTACGTTTAAAAAACTCAGAATTGCTGGGAACATGAAAAATATCTGTTTAGTTGAAAGGCTGGTTGTCTGAATTGTTTTGCAGTTATATGGGGTTAATCCTTTCTTTTTCATTAAGTTTGTAGACCATATCCCAGTCTCCAAAACGTCCCAATAAAGGTTTGTTCTTCCGATTTTTGTCAGGCTGTTCCGGAATGTACAACAACGCAAGACAGTAGCTCTAAAAAGGCTTTTTGCTAACAAGCATGCACATTCACAAGCTTCTGCGTTTTGCGATAGGAACTCCGTTAGGCCAGTGACTTGGTTCCGTTTGACTGAACCAGTTAAACCGTTCGCTTAAAGGCACAATCGAACGTAAAATAAATAAACCAAATGTTTCTCCCTCTGTTTCTTCCAACAAGTGACTGATAGCAGCATGAGACGCCAGCGGGATTAACTTGGAGAGCCGTTTGCGTGTTCCCGCGCTCACTCAGCAAGCTTTCGAAGCACTCGGCGGACGGTATGAAGCCTATGGTGCTCTGTAATAAATACTCCAGGCCTGTACAGTCATCCAGCAATTGGCAGATTTGATTCGAAAGCCATACCGCATGGTATCTTCATCCAATCACGACTGTACGTCAGATACCGCAGAACCCGCCAACATCCGTAAAAACAAGAATTGTTTGACTTGCTCCTTGCGCAAGAAAACACTAACGGTCGCTTTTCAGTGAACATACCCTTACTAATGCCAAGCAGAATTTTGACTAGCTGCTATCACTGAAAATGTATGCTGAAAACACTGAAGTGAAGTTCAAAACAAACAAAAACCATTCTTGGAAATGCATTGTTAAGTTTTCTCTGAGCTCGGCTCACAAACAGGCTTGTTACTCAGAAGGCAGCATCGGTACCTGTTACTCTCTGACAATAAAACCGAGAAACTTGATCATTATCACAAGCAAGTGGGGAGAAGTTTTCAACAGTTGAATTCTTGTTGTTAACAGTTTTTCTCATATCTTCGAAACCCCCAAAACTTGTAAACTCTTTTTAATAGAAAACTGGAAGTTGTTAAACATTCTACATATTATCAGCAATTGAGAAATGCCAATTGTTGTTACTAATGACGCAATTTTGCTAGGTGGAGCTCAACGTTGTCACAACGGCATTTATGACGTATATTTCCTGCAAAGCAAAACATCGTAATTTTTTCCAAGTTGTGAAATTTCTCATGAGAAGCAATAACGCAACAACTAATGATTTAAATGAAATCTTAGACTACGTTTCCAAAAGCAATTGTCTTCATCGACAACAAAGATGGAATCAAGAGTGAAAGCGGTGGTTGTTGCATTGTTGCTTCTTCGACAGCTGTGCAAGACTTCCATTGAAAGGTGTCTCCAAATAACCAAAAATATTAACTTAATGATTTAACATTGAAGATTAAAGAGCTAAGTACAGCTTTCAATGTTTGTGAACTGTGCCACTGTCGATCGGGTTAAAAATTTTAGCCAACTTGCAGAATCTCACCAGTTTTCAAAACTAAGCCCTCATTAAGTTTTGTGTAAAACAAGAAAGTTGTGTATATCAACATTTCAAAACAGCTTGCTTGAAAAACCTTTTCATTCTCTATGAGTAGCTATCTTGTGCTTGCTTTGGCTTATCACTACAATGAGCTTCTGTGGTAATGCAGCTATTGATGCTGTTTGGCAAAGACGAAGTCTTCAACGAAAAGATTCATCATGAAAATTCCATAATGCACGCAAGCCCAAAGTACTGTTCATACGCAATATGAGTGAAGCTATGTTTAACCTAGATTTGAGAGTAGGTGTTTCAGCAAGAAAATGAAGAAGATAGATAAACGTCGTGAGAAGAGTTCACCATCTGCAGTGTTTAGATGATTACTTTTCAAAAATATCTTTACTTTTAGGCAAAATTGACTTCAGATAAGAAAATGTTTTTCTGAAAATACTACAAGCTCACGAATGTTTTTTTCCTATGTGATAAAAGGTAAAATTGCAGGGCCGACCTTTTATTTTTGTAGGTGCAAATACACAAAATGCAATTGCTGCATTGACAAGTAAGCATAATAGACTACAGACCATGCATATAAAGAGGTAGAGGACTGACTGATATAGTGCATTTTACTACATAACCAAAACCTCATCGTCTGTTACCCAAAAGGTTCATTCATAACAAATGAGAATCACAAATTCAATTGCGTGCTAAGCTTGTCACCGATTGTCGTTAGGCTTAGCTGGACTTCTGTAACAAAATAATCAACTCAACTTAAAAATTCAAGAAGTTGCCTTATTGATTTGATACGTTGTAAATTAAATGCTAGGCAAAATGGTAACTGGAAATGGCTTTGAACACAAAGTATTCCTCGAAATTGTTTCAGAATGTTTAAAATGAAAGCTTTTAAAAATTTTTTATAAGCGTCAAAGAACTTTTCAATACAATACGTCACGATTGTGTGAAAAATAAAAATAAATATATAGGTGAGAAAAGTAAGTGTGTCGAAACGGCTATTACTGTCAGGTTGTGTAGGATATAACTTACTACCAGACAAGATATTTATATTTTAAGCTTTTCGAACAATGAAAGTTATCCAAGTTCTTCAGTACGCTACTAGCATTTCCATTTATATCAGTGGTTCTCAAAGTGAGTGGGGCGATTATGAGGGGCAAGGGGGCGAACAAAATAAAGGGGGCGATTGGGGGCAAGACAACACACAGGGACGAAAACTCTCAACCACTGCCACTAATCGTTCATTGAGTTAACTCCGGCTGTGACCTTAATCCTCTCAAAGCAAAGAAACCGCTTGATTCATAAGCAAGGTGATCTACGACTGTATCTCGCTAAAATATCTCTCGACATTTTGAAGCTTTGTGAAGGCAGCCAAGCACATCTATTACACTGAACTGGGGACCATTGGTATGTATCGATTTCTTTAAATAGAAATCTTTAAAAATACCACCTTATGTTTTCTATATCAGGCTTGGGGGGCGACAGCAATGTGTCAAAAGTGAAACGGGAGCGTTTGAACAAAAAGTTTGAGAAACACTGATTTATATCATAGGCAATGGCGAGTTTNCTTAGTTTGGATGCTCAAAACTTGTTGCTGTCTTGCGCAAAAGTTCAATATCTAACACTGCCAGTTTAGTTCATAGGTTAAGTTATTTCAACAAGGAGGCAAACATTGGTTTCTATCTCTTGTCATATAACTGACTTTATATCGTGATTTGCTCTTTATGTTAACGTTAATGCAAGACGCAAGACATTTCACTATTGTAATATTTTGTTTTTATCATTAAAAATAGTTTTCTTTATTCAAACGTTTTGATGTAAATAAAGCATTCTTCCAAAACTACTACCCTTGTATAATGTTGAGCTGAAGTTAAAATTTTACTCGAAACATAGAAAGCGAAAACCCAAATCATAGAAGAAAAAAGCGCGTTTCAAATATAGTCATAAAAGTAACTGACAGCTTTGTCGCACTTCTTGTAAAACAGCTTTTCTGACTCAGCAACCACTATTTACAACTAATGTTTAACATTACGTGTTTTTTAGTTCAGCTACTGTCACCGACCTCTTTGCTCGACACTCCAGCACACACTGACCTGTGTGATTGGCAATTTAATCTGCAGATAGTGGGAAGTTTGTCCTATTTAACCACCGGCATGCGAGACCTATTCAATACACAAAAATGGCGGTTTCTGCGAATAACCCGCATCCGTGATTTGATTGTCATTTAAATACACTGTTGCGCATGTTTTTCAATCTCAATTAACGCACAGCTTGTGCAAGACAATCTTGTTCTAACTCCCTTGGACTATGACCTTAAATGTTGACCTTGATTTTTGTTGTTGAAAATCAAAATTCGTGCTGATTTTAATGTTTGCTTTTCCGAAGTAGAACATAAACTGAGTCACTTCACCCACTGTCGTCGCCAACTACACATAATAATTAACAGAAAATAAGCCACTGCGCTCAATTACATGAAAACAAAGGCGTATTTTGAGAATAACCTGGACTCTTGAAAAAAAATACAATCATATTTCCACTCTGATATTTTGCTATCAACAAACGTGCCCCATTCTATCTGTTATCTATTCCTTGCACACATACTAATCTTATAAAAAAAACGTTGGTCCTAGTAATGTGGAGCAACTATTTTACACGAAACAAACCTGCCTATCATTTCAAAACGATTTTAAGTTTGTCGACAGCTTGGTGGGTCAGTTGAATTCCTGAGCAGAATCAGATCACTTCGTATAGGCCTATAAAATCAGTTACATCAAATTTTTCCGGCGATTGCTTTTCCACACAGAGCTTTTCTGCAATGCTTCGGTCATAAAATCCATTTCCTGCTGGCTGGCAGCAAGACGGGATCTCATCTGGCTAAAAATGTCACCTGGAAAGGACCGAAGCAACAGTGCGTAACAACTGTCTTAGCCGCCATTTTGTTGTAATTATAGTGGCGCGTTACCTATAATTCAAGCATCTCCATCCCTAACCTAATGCAGCTTATTCTGTTTCATCAACCTGAATTACTGGTGTTCTTGAACAATTCACTCTCAGCTCAGTAGAACGTCGCTACTCGTTAACGTGTATCACAAACGCACTGAGCAAGTTTGTACCGTTTTTGGAAGCAACATATCACGTATCTTTGTTATCATCTCAACATAAATTGCTTGGGGCAATGACTGCTAGCTCAAATTAGGTCAAATGCGTCACTAGCGCATCTTGTACGAATAAAAGTTTTGAGGCTTGAAGCGTAATGCTGTTACCTGGAAAGCGACTGCAAACATTTTGAAAGGCTACAAAATTCCGATCAAAATTTGGTCGAGGTGTAAAAGGTCAGAATTCAATCTGAATCAATAACTTCGTAGAGATCCACTATCGTTTCCATGAGGCCACCGAACGTAAAAACCTATCNTAGCTGTTTGCGATTGTGAATAGAGTACATCATTATTTTGAACAAAACAAATAAACTGTATGCAAGAGAGGTTAAAAAATATTGCATTTTGAACAGTCGTGTCACTTAAATTGTCACTAGTATTATGGCTGGCATGATCAAGATCGCTTTGCAACTGTAGTCTTTTATGCAATCGTGGTACTGGGCAAAGTTAGCTTGGTTCGTTCAGACACGCACTGACTGACTAATGAAATACATATGCGCGCCCACGCCTAGTTTTGTTTTTGTCAAATTTAACTAAGTGCGGCATTTACAGCGTTTATTCGCAAAGCATAACCTTATAAACTCTGTAACCTCCAAACAATGTTGTTCTGTGCGACATTGTCAATCTACCCTTTTGAAGGTTTTGTAACGTTTAACCGAAAGACCACCCTTGTGTATGCTGCTGATCGGGCTGCGTTTGTAACGTCAGCGCTTTCGTCTCAGCGACCAGCGTCTATTGACAGATGCACATCCTACAGTGCATGGTGTAACACAGCAAGACAGCAACGTACTGCGATCGAATTCGAAGAGACAAGAAATTGCCGCTAATGTCAAGCAAACTGCTCTCCAGTCGATTGTTTTCTAAGGCGAGAACAACCCATGCAGCGTGTGGATCTCCCCACCCTGGCTTTCACATCAGTTAAGCAAGCCAGGTCAAGCAACAGTTGACCGCTTTGCGACATTTAACCTCGGTGTATTGCGGCTGCTTACAAACTCTCGATGTCAAGGTTTAATTCGATTTTAACCGTATAAAACTAGCGGCCAATATCGTTGAAGTGAAAGGTCTTCTTGACCGCAACACAACACTACTTCATTTTTTCTATTCTTTAAACAAGGATAACAATAAGAAGAATGGCCTTAATTTGGCGAAACAATTTAGTTAAAGTTGCTGAAGGCCCTAAGCTGCTGTTGAATCTCTTCTTTTAGAATGCTCGAAGCATTGAGTACCCTGACTTCAGATCTAAAAAAAGTAAAAGAAAGCTGAACGAAACAACNGGACAATGTCGACAAAAATTCAGCAAAAACTAGAACCTTTGAAAGTTAGCCATAGCCTAATCCAGGGGTGGGCAATTAATTCAGCTTGAGGGCCACTTTGAGAAGACCGCGCTTAGCCGAGGGCCGTACTTTCTTATGGAAATAGATTAAAAGCATGGCTAGGTTCAAGTTAGCCTTGGAGCACGAACATTTACTGTGATAGGTTGGAGGAATTTCAGATTTAAACATTTTTCCTGAATGCTTTCGTGGGCCACTGAAAATGCTGTGGCGGGCCAAATGTGGCCCGCGGGCCGCTATTTTCCCAACCCTGGCCTAATCCAATCTTGAGACAATAAAAAAAGACTTCACTGCTCAAAACGTACTGCAACGAAATTTCCGTATTTTCTGTGAAGTTTGTAAGAACTTCATCTATTTTTTAACGCTAGTTGCAATAAATTTCAGATCAGCCTATTTAGGAACATAGGGTTGTTGCCAATCTTGTTCCCAGATAGTCACATCAGCCTGTTTAGGAACAAGATTGGCAACAACCCTATGTCTAAATGTTGCGCAAAAAACAATTTAGTTTTAGAGAATTTTTACGATTTTTGGCATATATTTTAGGGTTTTCGCGGTTTTAGTTTACGGTGACACTCCGAAAGTTTTGTATTTTTGCTGCCCTGATCAACACTGCTTGGTGGAACCGCTTCAGTGTCCAATGATATAGGCTTGTCAAAAAGTGGCTGGTCTGGAGTTTCGAGAAATTAAATTCTTCACCTCCATCGGTGTGCGAAAAAGGAATAATTAGCTGCTGTAGTCTTGTGGCTTTTTAAGAGTAACCATTATTCGAAAGCAATTATCAGAAAAAATTTGAAGCTTGAATTAATATACAATTTAACTTCATGTTGATTCTTGCCAATTGAGTAAACAATTGCGTTGAAACTTTTCTTAAACTTGTAATCGCCAAGCGTCTAAGTATTGCTGCCTACTAAATAATCTTTTTGCTTATTTTCCGAGATAGCTTGACAATGCTTGTGTTCGAGTTCATCACATACTTTTGCAAGTTTTTTTAATTTAAAATGTTAATGGTCAACGTTGTGGTCATTTACATATTTTTGCAAACCAGTATTACTGTATTGTTAGGTATTGTTTTGCTTTGAAGTTCGTATTAAATAAGCCTGCTTTAAATTTGAGAATTTAACTTCACAACGACATTCTATGCATTTTTGCAAAAACACAGTTGTCAGGTGTATGCCAATAAAAAGTAGTGAAAAGTCGTTCTGAGAAGTTAAATGCCATCACCAATACAACAGATTTGTAGGATTTCACGAAATTTGTTTTTATCAGACTTTGATTTGAGACGCCTTTTTGCAACGAACTGATTCATTGATCTGGGTCGAACAAAATGCAACAACAAGGCTAATGAACTGCACTCAGAACGCCAAGAAGAACTACAGTCGTTGTACCAGTCCCTCCACGCGCAGAGACTGTTAATCTGACGTTGAGTACTTTCACAGTACTTGTGTGCCCAAACCTGATGTCTAAGTTCCTTTTGCAAGCAGTACTGTCTTGTTGCTTTCAACTCGAGTCGTTTGTTCTTCTAAAAACGAACACAAGGCAGAGCTTATGTCAGTTCAACGCTGAGATTTTAGTTTGAGAGTTTCAGGAAAACGAATCTGTTTGTTAAAAGACACGTTCGCATTTGGGATCTTTTTCTTGTTTAATAAAGCAAATATAAAAAATGACTGACAAACTGACCTAGTTCTCACCACCAACCTAAAGTAAGTCTATGCTCTTGTCAACAGAGAACCTCCACGACAATTTCTTACGGCAAACCCTAAACACTGCAATACCCCGTTGAAATCCGTTCCATCACAGCGTTTCGCGACCTATTTTTTGCAGCAGGTCGTGCCTTTCCCCTGGCATCTTTCCGTTGTACGCCCTTAGACAGTTTTGTGTATTGGCGACATTATCAAGTAAGGTGCACAGTTCAAAAAGCGAGCAGGCGCGTTGGACTAATTTCATGCGAGTGCGGCGGAAAAGCAAGCAAGGCAAGATATTTTACAGCGTTTCGACCCAAAAAACTCTTAAACATAATTGTCAGCTACTTTTCAACGTCCACCATTCAAGCATGTGATGTTGATATTTGCATTTCCACAGAAGACCTCAAATGATTTTCTTTAACATGCCTGTTATGAATTGGAATTGAAGTGGTCATCGTTTGCGCCTTTGTGAGGAAATCGTTCGCTGTTCATTTTTGCACCAATCAACATCCACGCATGAGCGGTTGTGTTTTCTCCTGGTGTTGCTGACATTGCATGCAAGTTGTTCGAAATACACTTTATTAATCCCTGTTATTATGCTACACAAAGCCATCTGCTATCTGAATTTGTGAATGTTGTCTATATTAAAAGCTGTTGTTTAACTGCCAGCACGGAAAACGTGAAGTAGATTTTGTGATAATTTTTCGTGCTCTCTTATCCAGAATTAAATCATGTGTGGCCGGATGATCTTTCTGATGATCGAGGATTAATCAAGATGGCCTGTTTTGATGAAGGAAAAGCGGAATTTACAGACACTTTGTATGTTGTGACTTCCTTAGAAGCCAAATGGCATCTAAGGAAGTATTTTTACTGCTTCTGTGATGCCACATAGTCACGTCAGCTCTACGGTGCACGTGCGAAACATGTGCAAAGGGTTGAATGTCAATGTTGGTTTGGTCAAAAATTGCACAACTGCGAAGAGTTGGACAAGTACGCAACTCAGTAGAGCTGACTATTCATCAGCTGCGGAAGTGTTGTTTAAAGACATTCACTTTAAGCACAAACACGTTACCTGTGCCTATTTTTCAGATTTAGTCGTTGATAGCAAAGAAGAAGACGCATACGAAATTTCTCATTCCTGACGAAAATATCAGGATTTCTAATAGACAAGCGAAGGAAAGTGATCGAAAAAGATGTGTATTTTTCTTAAAACAGTGCTGTTTAGGTGCAAAAATCCAAACGTCAGTCTTCCTATATTTACTTGACTAGAATTGCAAATTTTGTTATTTCTTCACAATTCCACCAGTTCCCTGTACGTAGGCGTATGAGACCAAAAAACTGGGGGACTAGAGCGTTTTGCCCGAAAAAGTAAAAGTATGTGCATACACAAAACGTAGATTTTCAAAATGTTTTGCAATTTAACTTCTCCAAGTAATGACAAGATACATCTAATGCAATTTTCACCCCACTGATACTAGAGAAGAGTTAAATTGTCAAAAAAAGTTTTAAAAAGTGATTATAATTTCGATACAAATTTATTTTCCATGTTCCAAATGATTTTTGCCCCAGATAAAAGTAGTTGGGAGGCTACAGCCCTCTTTGCACTCCTGCCTCCTACGCTTATTCCTCTGCTCATNTTTNTTAAAACAAATCTTTGCTGTACATTTCTAACGTCACAATCGAATCTAACCGCGGTTTCTCACTTTTCATTATTATCAATCACCTAGCCATTTGGGGTTGTGGAATATGATTGCAATGGTAGAACAGTTCCAAAATTATTCAGTTTGGAGAATGTGTCAAAACCCCATCAAAGAAACAGTTCGCTCACGCGGGCGTGGTAGAATATAGCGCATCCGTATGCATAGTCAGGTGGCCCTGGGGGCCATGCCCCCCAATTTTTAGCATATCTGGTAATTTTGTGCTTTAAGAAGCGACGTCCCAAACAAAATACTGTTGCTCGCCTAAAGTCAATCATTTGGAAACAAAGAATAATTTTGTGCTGACTACGCCACTGAGTACACCTTCAACGCAACTGTTAAAATATGTCAAGAGCCGGTCTTCGTGTTCGTGCGAAAAATACAGAAGAACAGGGGTGGGCAATTATTTTTGCTCGGGGGCCACTTTGTGAAAGCCGCATTTAGCGGAGGGCCGTACCAGTGGCTAAAAATTCAGTATTTACAAAAGCGATTTTAATTTAGAAGACGTTCCTAATTTCAGAAAAGGCCTCAACGTTTTATCCTCGTGATTTTCACTACACGCATTCTCATACAGAACTCACAACCTACATTTTAGGTTCACGTCTTGGTACATCATTAAACACTCAAAAAGACTGACACAGCTGCAAGGAAAACCGATAAAGATTGTCTTGCTTGATTAGTTTGTTACTTTAATTTGAAGTTCATATGCCTTAGGTCGCTGTCAACGGCTTTCTGCATTATCACTCCAAACACAATTTTTGTCTGAAGTTTTCTCGCTTATTTGCTACAAAACGTACATCCCTGTTAGAAAAACAAAAAACGATCATCTTCCCTTTCAAATGCAATTCTGATCCAAACACGCGTCTTATTATGCACGCCTAGCTGGGTTGCAATAGTACCTGCGTAGAAGTGAAGATGCCTAGGCATTCCTGCAAGGAAAGCATCACGCGCTGAGCATGCCATTGTTTCCCTGTTCCTCGGGCCGTTTCAGATTCAGTTCCTGCTTAAAAGTTTGTGAAGACGGTCCGATCAAAGACCACCTTCTAGATCTAGTCTCCTGAGACTTTGGTTTTTAGCTTTGTTGTTAGATATGTTTGTTTACAGAGACCTCTTGCACGCCGTATACACTTCGCACTAACAATTAGTATCCCTGGGGACTCTTGTGGCATATTAGCGCGTCTCTCGAAGGTCCCGCGCGATATCTCCTGCGTGATTGGCATCGCCAGAGACGTGCTGCTGAGGCATGGCCTATGGTCCAGACACAAGTATCGTCACCGAACGGATACTCCCATGAAGCAACTACAAAACTACAGAGCAATGTGATTTCCAGCAAGCAAACTAGTGTGTGATGTTTCAGATCTGGATGAAAATGATGTACCCCTTATTTGGCATTTACAAAAGATAAAGGAGGTTTTGAAGGAGAACTGCAGCATCTCAAAACAGATCGAAATCTTTTTATTTCTTACAGACGAATGGCGCTGCTGTTTTGGGCGGTTGTTGCGGGTTTGGGGATATTTGCAACAAGCGTGAAACTCATCTGGACCGATCATCCAGAGAAAAAATGAGCGGATTACTAATTGCTAACCATCGAAAAGTAAAATAAGACCAAAACTTCTTGCGGTGAGTTGTGAACTCAAAAAAAGGACATTGGACATCTTTTCTTTGCAGGCGAGACAGAGTGGAATTTTTAAAATTGCTGAAACCTTATTGAGATTTACGAAATAACGCTCTCGGACAGAAAACGAGTTAAAGCATATTTTCAGTTATAGCAGAGATTCATTACACAGTAGAGGTTCAAAGCTTTAAAAGATGTTGTTGCAGAAGTGAATGAGGAATGACATAGAAACGAAATTGATATGTTTTGGTTTCGGAGAAGGTAATGCACAAACTGGTCAATATTTCAGAATGTGTTGGTGATGAGGAGTGGCATATGTCTGATTTTTATCTTTTCGGGAGCAGGGTTGCAAAATAGAAAACAACGTCTTTCCTCGGCGATCTCTAAAGCACACAGTCGTACTTCACTTACATACTGTAATGAGCACATGACGCATACCCATTGCCTAGCATGTATATACCCATGAAGACATCACAACCTGGCCACAAACAACAAACAATTGTTTATTTAGGCTTTTATGATACACTGCCCTCAGCATACATTGCAGTATGTACAAAATGACAAGTTGTCAAAAGTACAGCCAGAAAGTAGAACGTAATACTTTCACTGAAATAAAATATACTAGACTTAGCGCTTAATATCATGCGGTGAATTACAAAATGCTGTAATCCTGTTAATGACCACTTCAGAAATCAACATTTCAAAAATGATCATTGCCGATTCATCCAGACCAGGGGTGAGGAACTTATTTATCATCAGCGGCCGCACGAATTGTGGAATATCGCTGGCGGACCACGGAAATTTTATAATTTACCTTAAAATTATACTTTTATCTTCATCAGGAAAATAAGGAGAGAAAGCCATGAGAAGTGAGAGAGACTCCTCTTGACTTACTGTTCAAGTATCTGCTTGTCATCCAGTATCGTTTTGATGCAATGTTGTTTTCTTAACTTGGGTAATGAAAATTTTGATGTGGGCCATATTAAAAGTTTGCGCGAGCCGCATTTAATCCACATGCAGCAGGTTCTCTACCTCTGATGTAGACACATGTGAAGCTATCTCTTACATTTCTTGCTGGTCAACAGGGATCCTTAGAAAAAAACGCAACTCAGCAACAGTGTAATGTAGCCAGCACAAAATTTTAGGAAGGCAAATCTTTTGACTTTAAGCGAGAAAAAGTATTTTGTTTGGGACACCGCCTCTCAAAGCACAAAATGACAAGATATGCTAGATATTTTTTGGGTGGCGTGGCCCCCTTGGTCCCTCCTACCTACGCCTATGCTCAGAAATCGCCTTAGGGAGGTTGTTGAGGTAGTGCAACAGCATAAATGAATCAAGGATACATGGGCAAAACAGACTGAACAGTATACAGTAATATCGTATCAAGTCAGATATTGAAACAATGACCAGAAAAAAAAATCTGAAACAAAATCTTTTCACCACTGAAAACTTGAGCAGTAGTACGGTCTGAAAAAGGGTGGGAAACCTTTCCCTAGTCGCGGGCCAAAAACGAATTGAACAAGGAATGGCGGGCCGTACTAATTTTCCAACAACAATTCCGTTCCTTTTGCTGTATATGATGCTGATAAAACTCAGGAATTTACTGAAATTTTAATTAAATTAACTCTTGATTTTCAAAGTTCATAAGGAAAGCCCAAAATACGACAAACACTACAGCAAAGTGCAGTTTCTCATAAGTATGCAATACAAGAAGTAGCAAGGAGGGCATATTCACAAAATATAATACCACTATGCGTCAGGCGGGCCATATAGTTACTACAATTTGTAAAGTGGCTGTGGGCTGGATGATTTTGCTTAGCGGGCCGGATCCGGCCCGCGGGCCGTAGGTTGCCGACCCTGGTCTTAAACAAGCACGCTACAGATGTTCTTTCACAATTACCGCTGCAGAACCGTGCGCTCTGTGCTGTGATATTTAGTGATACATGGGCTATTAGATTTTCCTCAAGAGGTTTTGAAACTTTTGGAATTTATGCAGTAACAGTTGTCATGCTTAATGTTTTCAACACATTCTGATCTCGAATGAGCTGAGCAACAAAAACTTTGGTAACGTTTGAGCTGTAATAGGTTATGTCCATGAAAAGGCCACCCATCAACACTTGTTTGCATTTGCAGAGAGTTTTATTTTCCAATAACTTGATGAATTTCATGTAAACCCATATTTTAGTGAGATTTCTATTGCGTTGGTTTGTTTAACGTGGAGAGCTGTTTCCATGAACTGGTTTTACGAGTTTCTTTAAAGTTTTGCTCTAACTATTGTTAAAATTTTGTGATTGGAGATAAGAAAATATGACTACGATTAAAAATCTTACGCAAGCTAGACATGCATAGGCGACTCTACATGCATTTTTCCAACTTGGGAGTAAACGACACTTAGTCGAAACTGACTCCCAAATCGAGAAAACGTCTTTATAACATTAAGACACCTACGACAAAATTTGCAATATGTGAAGGAGTCTCTCACCTTGTAAAGCAAAAACTATTCTTGAAATCGTTGCTCATAAATTGCAATAAACTTGTCATTCGTTAGTTCTTCTGTTCTGAAGTTCAGAACATACATTATTATCATTCGTGTGGTGGATAGAGGGCTTGTATTCAACAATCTACATTTGGCAATTGTTTTTTCTATGCACAGGGCTACTTCATAAAAGTCAGTGATTGGCGCAACAGCTGGAAATGCGACGGAATGCGCAGTTTTTGTTTGGCGAAAACTTTCACATAACGCCGCGGGATTATCAGTGCGAGTTGTCTTTCACGCTTTCGTCTGTTAATTTGCGTGCAATGTGTTTTAGCTTCAAGTCATTACACGGATTCTGATGATTAATTACATCCACATAAATTTTCCTCTGACCGGGTTGTACTAATACAAAACTTTTTAAAGTTGTTTTTTCCAGAAAACGTACGTAGAGCTTTTAGAACTGTTATTTGATATGCTCAGGGCTACAATCGATCTAGAACCAAAAATAAGGACTGCTGAGGAAATGTTTGCACGACTATTGTCAGATCATACACTTGCCTATTTATCTCCAGGAAACACTTGCTTCAGCAATGTCTTATTCTCGACTTCCTTCTTGTAATCGTCACGGAAATTTTTTTTTCGCTTGCTTATTTCTTGAATCAATTAAATGTTGAACCTTCGCTACAAAATCAGCTTTCCTAAGAATTCTAGCCAGAGTAGACAGCTTACAGTGCTAACTAACAACAACGCCTGATAGTGCGTCACGTTTCTGCGCGGCAAGATTGCACTACTTTGATGACGTCACAAAACCTTCTTACAGAATGTCTACGATGAGATAGAAATGGTCTGTATGTCCATCAGATATTGCTTATTTAAAATTGTTACGCTACAGAAAATAAGAAAAAATAAGCACGCAAGTCACAAACAAGGACATTTCTTAGAAANAAGGACAGTGATATTTTCTAAGACGTTGTACTGAAAAATAAGGAAAATCTAGCGCTGGATATGCTGTAGAAGAAATAATTATAAGCAAAGAAATGGTGTAACAACTAATTTTGAAATGGTATATTTGTTAGTTTTTTGAAGTTGAGTGTTTTCAAGCACAGATTGCTGACGCTGTTCTGTTGGTTGTGCAAAGTGTATTATTTTTGGAAAATTCTGATTATTCTCTGTAACAGCACGAAACACTCAACTTGCTTCAAATAGATTGCGTGATCAGAAGTAAAACTTTAAATATACTTCTTCCCCATAGAACACGTTATCCTTAAACAATAGAAATGAAAGAGCTCTCCTGGTGAACTAAAGAGCTTTTTATCATCAGCCACTGTTTTCGCAGTATGCAACTATCTGCCTTCATCAAGCTCGGGCGAAAATTTGTATTGAACACAAAAATTTCCTACTAAATCCCCAAAAGTTCAGTTTAAAAAAGTGAATTTTTAAACTTTTATCCACAGCACTTCGAAGGATGAGCCAAAATTAGAGCCTCCAAGGTCATTGCTTCAGTTAACGTATTTCTATACTTAGTGGTTTCAGGAAACAAACTAAAAGAAGTGTTAATCTTAAAAAGCCATCTAGAGGAAATTGGAGCATGGTGCTTCTTGTTTTACAAGTGAATGTATTTGATTCCATTTGAATAATATTTTAGGGCTGAGAATGCGTACAGATACGTGAAATTGATTTCCTATTAAAAAACATTAGCTAATTGATTTGACTGCATCACCTTTGCAGAGACTAAATCCTTGTATATTGTAATTTAAATGAAAAATCTAACAGCTCCAAACAGTTGCACGCTGGTTTTCGAAGAATCCTATAAAAAGGGATACGTACATTTTCATGTACGTCCAACAACAATTAATCACCCGTCTCAATTTATCAGCTCATGTCAATTAATCGGATTGTAAAGTAAAGGAAGAAACAGTTACTGAAACAAGTTATTAAAATGTCTCGCCAGTAGGTACAGAGAAGCACAACACTTAACTAGAAATTTCATCGATGAAACATAAAAATCCTGTTTTGCTTAATTTTTGCAAAACAAGAAACATTTTGACTAAAAGTTTTAGCGCCTACTCCCAGATTGGCTTTTGATCACCTATTTTAGCTAGAAGCTGCACCCCAGTAAATGTTATCTATCAGTTTATCTTACAGTTTAAAAAAAATGTTTTCTTATTACTTTTTGTAAATTTTTTTATTTAGTAATGAGACTTTATTGCATACTAGCAATTTCTAGTTGCTTCTGGCAGTGATAGAAAAACAACTCTGTTGTTAAAATCTACAAATGTACCCATTCGGAAAAGTAACAAGAGTTTCAGGTTTTGTTAGCAGTGCAATCCTCTCAATCACGAATGGTGTTCTTTCAAGAAGCTACCAGTCTTTGACCGTGGTTTGATATTAAATCTTTTCGGCAAATAGTGTCAGTAAGTTTGACTTTGAGGTTGCAAAAACAATGAATATGATTAAGTCAAGACTTGCTTTCTGAAAGCGCGCAACGTCTTGCAAAGGCAAGGTGAAGATAGTTGTTTTCTCGGGAAAAAAAAACATATAAAAGAGTGCAATTCGATAAAAACTTCTTGAAAAGTTACTCAATTTGAATTGAGTGACTCACGCAGCACTTGAAACAACAAGTGACGTTTGCCTACCAAATGGTATTGAATTGTTTCAATTGATTATTTTATTTAAAACTTGATTTGAAGAACACCTGCTGCAAGCTAAGTTTAAGGTAAATCAAAGTAAACTTTCCTGAAAAAAACGATTTTGAGAGAAATAATAACGGTATCATGCATGAGCTGCAATAGGTTATGTCTATTAAAGTGTATTTCGTTTTGACTTGGAAAGTGTGCCATCTGCTTTCATTTTTAATGCTTTTTTCAAAGTGGCTGACAAAGTTGGCACAAAATAAATAACACAAGGTTTCGTAATTTATTGTTTGGATATTTCACTCAAATGTTTCGGATGAAGTGTGGAGCTAATTTTAAACTGAATAAACGTGAATTAACAGAGCGCAGTTTTAGTTAATGAGCATATTGTACTTGCACTTTGTACAAAAAACACATCTCAATTATTGTTTGTAGTAGATCGTAGATTGTATTTTGACAGCAGTAAATCTTTATTAAAATTTTCTTTTGTAAGCACCTAAAAGTTTGTTGTTTCTCTACGGCAATTATCTTAGGAAATATGCCTCGTAGTCGTACAAACTAAGAAAACATGGCAGCTATGCTCACGCGGTTGTATTGCACATTACTTTGAACAAATTCTGACTCACCATCTACAGACCATACAGAAACGCAGAAAAAATAACAGATGAGGATGAGAATGAGAATTTAAATTGGCTTGGAGAGAAACTTGTGCCATAAATTACTAGATCTGTAACATTGCATTTTAATGACAGAACACTCAGCCATGCAAACAACAGTTGTTTCCAAAATTTTTGCCTATCTGTTAGTTGAAATGGTACTATTTCCTTCCCTTTTTATGTTTTTTCGCAGACCCTTTTCGCTGTCATTTGTTTAGTCAGGTTCAAGAACTTCCAGTTATGGCAATTTACTTAAGTTATCCTGTTCAAAGATGATTTCCCTATCAGCTTCGTGTATTCTTCATGCTTTTACAGACTTTTTGCATCTGAAACACCCTCAGTGTTTCTCTAGGCCCTCTTTGCTCTCTAATCCTTGTGCTGCTGGACAAAAGGCGAACGAGAGCACTTGTATCCAAAACTTAAACATGACTCTCGTAAAACGTTCAGAACTTCGTGTACATAGTCATGCCGTCTTCATCTGTAAATTTGCTTCACCATGTTTCGTGTTTGGTTGTTTGTTTCAAATTTGCTTCACCATGTTTCGTGTTTGGTTGTTTGTTTCAAATTTGCTTCACCATGTTTTGTGTTTGTTTGTTTGTTTTCTGCCTGCATGTGTTTGACTTCCAACTATTGTTTTTTTAACACTACACAAAAAGTGATAAGTGGAGTTGGTTGATTAGAAGACCAACATGGTCCTTCACCAATCCTATGTGACACAGTGACACTCGTGTTTATATTAATCGATTCTTTTTATCAGTGTTTTCATTTATTCTGATTTCCACTGACGGTTGGTTTCCGTATTGCGCAATGGCTCTCAGTATTGCTTCTCTTTAACAGCTGAGTCATGCNAAACAATAAACTTGACTTGACTAACAAAACTAAAAACGAAATCTTTCTGCAACTCTAGCAATATCTGCATACATGTTTAAGAGACGCAATAAACAGCAATTCATGCGTAGTGCTTTAAACTATGTAGGCCTGAAAAAAATTATCATGTTTTCTGATACCATACANTAGGACTGATTGATTGATTGGTGCAATCTGTCTAGATTTACGCCATTTTTGAAAAACATAAAAAGTCAGATTTCGATCCAAAACCGCTTGTCAGAATGTTATAGAAAATAGTAGGAAGCAACAAGCAAAAGCCAATGTTTTAAATGAAATCGCATAGGGTCTTTCAAAAAACGGTTGTTTTCATCATAAGCAAATTTTTTTTAAATAATTGGTTTTTACTTGGTTGTTAATTCTATGACTAGGCAAGATTTCCAAGTTTTACTCTGCCAGTAACTTCACGAAAGTCGCGCGGGACAATGTAGGTTTACGTGATTCACCACTCATAGTATAGCTTGCAGTCTATAAGTTTATATCTGAGTCATGGCTCCACCAGCGCCTGCCTCTGGCCGTGGTCAGAGGGAATACGGCCAGTGTATTGGCCTATGTGCAAGTTTGATCTGATTTCATCCACCCTCAGTGCATTAACCAGTGTTCCTGCCCGTCACTTGCCTCTCTTCAATAAATAGCCATCGCCTTCCGAATGTCTGTGTTTTCTGTGAGCTTTATGTCTTCAGTATGCTTTTTTATGCTTTCTGTAAAGCCTCTGTGCAGTATTGTTTTGCTCCCCTTTTCAGCCATCCTGGCTAACACCATTTTGTTTGTTAAAAATAACGGCTCCTAACCAAATACACCAGTTTTTCCTTAAATGTTTAGGCCTAAGCCTGTGGCAATTGACAATTAAAGGTATAAAAATATAAAAGAAAGCTTCACAATCTGTTCATGAAACACATTTTACTTCTCTTTAATTTGATCTCGCAATCCGAGTAGGAACGCACCACTACGTATTCGCCTTAGCTTGTGATTGCTTTTGAAAATTGTGGAATCTGAATGTTTACGTACTGTGTTTGACTTCAGTGTATGCAATAAACGAATAAACAACTGTACGTAACTTTACTGCGAAAACATTTTCACCCAAGCTCTCTGATGTTACCAGGTTTGGAGGTAAGCGATTTCGTGGTGTGAGGAAGTCGTTTACAACAAACAAGAGCGTTTATTACGCCAAACACATCAGCTGTGAGTACACTTTGTACTTGTGGATAGTCTGAACTCTACGAGTGGCAACCGCGCCGCTGTAATTTTCTCCTAAACGAGTACGTCACACCACTGAGACGTAGACGTCCTAACAGTTCATGCCATCGGTTCGTCGTTCCTCTCTGCCATTGAGCTGAGCTTGATGATCGACAGTGACTCACGCAGTAAATCAATTAAACGAAACAGCAACAGCCAACGTGGTTTTCATTTTCCCGTTTTAGATCTTGCAAAACTTCTGATTGCCTCTAAGTTCCACTGGCAGTGTGTTTTTGAAAAACAAGCTTAGAGGTTTGTTGGCATCATCGGTTGTTTAATTTCAAGCAAACGTAGCTTTAATACAGTTTTCCCAGCATCATATTTCGACTGATTGCAAGTTTAACCTTGACAAAACTGTGGACATAATTCTAAATTGTAGTTTCCAGTTGCCCGAAAGGGAAATTTTTTAAGAGTCAGTGATTTAATAAGACGGCTGAAGTTAATTTCAAATCTATCGGAAAGATTTTTTTGACAACATTCTACAAACTTATTTTTCCAGAAAAGCTGAAATTATCTTTGATTAAATGAATTTTATAAATTGCGGTTCAGTGAACTTTTGTTACATCACAGGCTAGAACCAGTCAGCGCACCAATGCCTCAAAACTTTTTTACAAAAGGTAACTCATACCACCATTGTTTAAAAAATCCTAAATTTACTCGCTGTGGTCCTGAGCTCTTTTCATATAATTTTTTAACTTTGTCATCACAAACATGTAAAAACTACAAATTGCTACGATAGCCTAGCTAATATAGTGGATTACTTGTACCAATAGGTAGCTTGCAATGTCGTGTAAACGGTATATACTAAGGCAGCGTATATGAAGCACTTTCACCGTCCTAGCTGGACTGGTTTGATGTGTTATGAAGTCAATTATGTTGAAATAATTATGTTGAAGTTTCAACACAAAATACTCTTTAAGTCTAATAATTTTTGCAACACCCTAAACAATATGAATGATCAGCAAAAGCGTCCAACGCAAATCTTATGCTCGTGTAAAACTCAATCCGTGGATTACTTTATTTGAATCTCAAAAATTTTAAGCACTTGTCATTGCAAAAATTAACCGCAGCAAATGCTCCTTCACTCAGAAAAGCCCTGCGGTTTTTAACCAATTGAACTAAATTGCCTTTATTAGCACCATCNTTGTGATTTAAACCTAACAAAGCAACTGGCCATCGGAGCATTGTCTTACACCAGCATAGAGAGAGGCTGAATATAATGCCGGAACCTGATTTNACATAGTCTGTCGAGCTGGCGGCTAAAATGATCATGGAAATTTTTTGAAATTCCCGATAACCAATTATTGCCAACCTCCACTGCAGGTCTATTAGAGACAAAGAAATGTCTTTTTTTAAAGACTGGAGTTGTGCAGTAAGCTGCATAAGAAAAATACGTGGTTCCACATTTGCTGGGTTCACTTTTGAAAAAACGAGCCTTTGCATGAAAGATTAACAACGCGACAGAAAAACTCAGACGCATCGCCAGGAGCCACAAGATTTCCACTTCTCTCTTAACTCTGTTACGTTTAGCTATAACTGTTGAAGCCATGCACAGTGGTGCAGGAGCTGGTGTGAAAGTGCACCCCCAAAAGTTTTGATTTGTCAAAAACTTGAGAAAAATCTCAAAAAAATTGGGCAAATAAGTTTCGACATTTTTTATGTTGTTATTGAGTGTATAAATAAAAGTTTATTATGTCATAGAAAACTCTTTAAATGTATATATATATATATATATATATATATA
>JGI24159J19872_10000036_pt1 | contig 61636 bp, 32 predicted proteins | sample Ectturendosymbi4_FD_19872 | JGI IMG/M metagenome (IMG submission 19872) | reverse complement strand
AACTTTTGTGATCGAATGATATTTGGTAGATGAGTTTTCCTGGAACAAGGTGGTACGTGGTGATGGTACGGGACCCACAAATGGTACGCGATCAGAAAAAGCTTGGGAACCACTGGTTTACTCCGACGATTGTCCTTGAACGTCACCAGGTAAAAATGACAAGTAATCAATACAAACTTGCACTCAGTACAACAGGCTCAAACGCGAAATGCAACAATCACGCTGAATTTACATAGTTAAAAACAAAAAATCCTAAAATCTGAAACAGGAACTTCGAACGGGAAAGCAATTACACGTGTCGTGAAAAACCAGCAAAAAACTCTGCGGAACGACGATGCGATGCACTGACTCAGCGCAAAGTGGTATCAAACAAGTTGACTCAGCAGAAAGAAACATCAAACAAGTTTTCACTTTCCCGTGAAGCAACGTATTTAAGAACTTACAGTTTACACGGAACTTATCAAAAGTGACGTTCTGCACCAGTGGGTGCGCTGGATCTCCACTTTTCACCTAAAAGAAAGATTGCAGATGGCGAACATTCAGCAACACAGGGAAACTGATGCCGAATCAAACGAATGAACAAGAATATAGTTTTGAAACAAATCTAAATTCTTCTTCTTTTACAGGTTTTCCATTGCTTTTTCTCTGTATATACAGTAGAGCCATCAAATTGCAGCCGGACGCAGCGATGGGGAAAACGGTTTCGTCAAAAGCATAAGATTAAAACACCTCGGTCAACTTTGCCAAGACACATTTGACGTCTTGGTTGGTGGCTTCTCTCAACTTTCTCCAAAAGGGAAATCACGTTCTTTTACTTTTTACGAAAGCGCCGAAACCTCCCTACGTACTTTGTCGCTAGTCGGCATTCCCAGCCCGGAGAGTTACCAGTTACCTACTAATCTGACTGTAGAAAACCATGTCTTTGTTTGAATATTATGTTCCCCACTGCATCTTTCAAAGGATGCTTTTTTTCAGTAAAAACCACTGTGGTGTTTTAAGAAGTATAATTTTGTCTGCTGAGAAGGCTTACTCAGCTTTTATCCGAATAGGCTTTCCACTTAGTTTTTCGGTACTGCGTGACTAAAGAAAAGCGGCAAATTGAAAGGGCAGTCGCTTCGAATTCGGAGAAATAAGAATAATTTGTTTTCGGTAGCTCGCATGTCAAAGAGCGTTAGCTTCTTGCGCATGCAGCACTTTTCGCCTACCCGGGGTAGGCTTTTTGCTACAGTAATGAAACGAAGCTCAGTTGCCGTGCAAATGAACAATGGCACTACTTTTCAGCGGGTAAGGGTGCCTGTAAAAGCGCTGGTTAGTCGAGAACCTGGATGTGCGCCAAAAGCTTGGTGACTGTTCAAAGGACCTCCACCTAGTTTTTGCCCAGCAAGTAAGCAGGCAATGCTATCCAGCCCAATCAGCAATCATGCTGAAGCACTGGGGTTGTGGTCACAACGACACCGCAGTGCACTGCGGTATGACATTAGGATCGAGGTCGAGTCAAACAAGAATAAATCTGAAGGATTGTTGCAGTTTAACCAACATGACTGCATCACAAATTTCTATTGTTACAGAAAATCAACAGCATTTGCCACCAACCGGGCTCTTTCAATCTACCGCACCCCGAATAAGAACACGATGAAAAAATTGAAAACCAAAGAAGCTTTTAAGTTCAATCCTGATTTTTATAAGACGCAGTCGGTTGCTAAAAGACTTGCAGATACGCAGAGAAATTTCGAAAAAAGTACAGTTCAAAGGTAAAAGCAATCATGAGATGATTAAAAAGTTAGACAACAAACGCTAAACATTATATATTCAAAAACCGTCAAGATCCCATCGCCACAATTTAGTCATTCAGCTTAAATCAAAATGTGTATGCCACACAAACATATACCAGCTGGGACCACGTACAATGCAATAGAAGGTTGCCATGTCATCTGCTTTTGATGTGTTAAGGTACATCTGGCGAGTGACTGAAATCTGAAAAAAAGATGGAAATCGTTGTGCGGCACGTCAAACTGAAATTCAACTTTCACCTGCGAACTAGAGGTTTGGGCTGAAAAATGGCACAAAAGTGATGGAAAATCGCTGCCGATATAAAGGAAAATTTTGAAGATGCGGAGATGTGGTCACATTCCACAATTACACAAAATAAGTTTTGCCCTTACAAAAAGCCTACATTTTTACTGAAGACCACCAAAGCGAATGCCATGAACAAATAAGCAGATATTAGCTACGCAAAGAAACCGCAAGTACCTTCTAGCCAAGTGGTTCCCAACCAAGGTGCCGCGGCACGCTAGGGTGCCATTTACAATGCCCAGGGGTGCCGCAAGATAATACGTTCTGTTAACATATCATTAAAAATACGTTTTCAAATTGCCATCAAACCTTAAAGCACATTGCTATGGGTTCGACACTGGAGGCCTCAAATTATTATAATTCTCTTCTGTAGGGTTCCGCAAGCCTGAAAAGGTTGGGAAGCACTCTTATAGCCCCAAATCAGATCCGATGTAGTATAAGCAGGTATAAATGTGCCAAAAATATAGATATTCAGTACGTCTACAGATAATATGAAAAAATACGATTGCTGTTTTCAATCATTCCGCGAACCATGATGGTACACGAGCGAAGACGGTTTAAAAGTTTAAGCATAAATTACAATAAAACAATCCTAACGCACAAACTTCGCTGCACTTACAGCTGGACTACCGGCTGGATCACGTGTCTTGGATATGGGGTCGACAAAGGCTGCCAAAGGATCATCTGGATTGTGCTTTGCCACCATCTCGGTTCCTGAATGTAGTAACAGGCAATGCTATTGCAGTGTTTTAAATCGAATTCGCTTTGCTAATGCAGAGCAAGCGTAAAACAGGTGACCTTTCTGCCAAAATACGTGATGCATAATACAAAGGTTAGGCAATTCACACGTGACTAGAAACGCAGACTGCGTTTCAGCACTGTGTGCTGATAATTGCTTATAATCCGTGATTTATTTTTTTTACAGAAAACCTCGTCACCCAAAATCAAACCTTTTAAACTTTTTTCAATAAATGTTTGGCTCTGCGCTAGCTTCCCTGCAACCAGAGGGAGGCAACTGAGCAATTTCCTCACCCCCGAAATTGTTAGGTACAATAACAATTTGCAATCATCCCCTCTCCCGAAATTATCAGTTGGTTGCGAGCCTCTCCGACACCTATACATTGTGCTGTAATCACTTTCGGAACAATGCTCTTAAATATATGCCAGGTGCTGTAGGATCTTCAGGCTTTGGCTATTCTACTTGCTCAATCTGTTTCAAAAAATGCGAAGCAGAGGTGTCATGGTCAAGGCTGAGCCGATACAACAATATTTTGAATTTTTGTGTTTGGATCAATTCAATTTTGAAGTTTTGGTTTTTGCCTTGCAAATTTTTCCACTCATTCTACAACGGTAGATTTGAAGATGCTTTGCTTCATTTACGAGCTCACGGTTGTTCGGGTCTGTATCTACAGTACATTGATCTAATGAGACCTCATTTTCAAACATTTTATGATTAGTGGTGAAACAACACTCTTATTTCCAACATTCGTTAGTGGATTTCCTGAGTTTTTATAGATAGAAATTTCGTCGATTTTAGGCATGCAATAACTTCATTTTACAAGTACAAACCTTGTTTATGTCGCACTTTTACAATGCGGCATTGTTTATAAATCTTTGAGGAAACATCCTACATTCTGCTCTTTCGTCAACCGTTTATAAAAACACGAATCTGCATGGCATTTCGTTGTACACTAGCAAAGACCCTTCTCACTACCAAGTTACGCTCTAGCTTTAAATTGGTTTTGCAGGAATAAGTTTAAAAAACGATATTCTAGGGACCGACAGGTCAACATCTACGTAATTCTCGGTCAACATGTAGTTCCACTTATATAACCATCCTTTTTTCACAGACAGCAATTCCAACATCTGGGAGGACCGCTGCCAAAACCCCTTAGAGGTCGTTCGCAGTTTTCAGCACTCACAGGGCTGTTGAAACAATTCTTTAACAAAACTCAGTCACAACAGGATAAACGTTTTACTTATGCTACGGTACGCGTTAGCGCCATGTAGTGCCAACTGCGGCTGTACTGGCATTCATTCGTGGTGGATTTTACCGCGATGACTTCAATAAGCTTTTACTGCTTGATTAATTTTGCTAACAACATAATTTCTGACAACAAAACGAACTTTACCCTGGCGGCAAGCTTGTGAGGAATCTGCCTTCTTTTTCTCCTTTCATACTTCTGCTTTGACTACAACTTGCAAGTAATTGCAAGCCACAAAGATGGCAGCAAAGCAAATCAGTCACAGTCTATTTCATAGGGAGACTAGTTTCGCGTTTTTAAACGCAACTTCAGTCCTTATTCAAATAGAAACATAATTTATGGTTTCTTTTATACGTTAGCTGGCCTTTGATAGCAGTATACAGGCGTCGACACATTTATGTGTGATCGCTATTGTTTCGTTGTGGTGCGTTGTTAAGAGAATCAGTATTGCCACTATCCTGCAACCAGCATCCCTAGTTGTCTTTATTTCCAAAATTAAATCATGATACTGCTAACGAAAGACGCAACATGATCGTAATAAACGATTTGCTTTTGCATAGCAGAGCACAAGCATTTTCGGTAAATTGTTTGCGATTGACTACATCATCGATGTTTCTATGGACATCCTTTTGCAAAAAAAACTATTTTTGATCTGTGCTTGCGATATGGTTTTCGGAAGCTCTGCGATGACGGACTGCAAGTGCAACATGCTACAATTCATCTGTGGGGTTAGTGTGAGAATAAGTGATCACCTGTAACGTTACGCACCAAAAGCAAAAAATCTGAAGGCATGTTTCAAAATCTGTAACCAACGCACTCCTGCCCTTCTCATGAATCCCTTACATAGTTCTTGAATCTTTGAAGCTATCCTAAAATTTTTGATGAATCTAAGACTGAATAAAAATATATGAGTTGGATCTTGGCAAACTCGAGCAAGACGCAATAACTTGCTCGTGGTGTTAACACCAGTAAAGATAATGTGCTGTTATAAGTTTCAGGAGGACAAGAGCATTTTGGAGCAAGAAAAACGAAAGTCTGAATGGAGTGATACCGATATGACATGTGATATTCCTTGTTCTGCAAAAGGAATTGTGATTGAACAAGTGATAAATTATTGCCACCGTTAGTTTTTAACTCAATCGCAAATACTCAATCAAAGTTAATTATGGCCAGTTTGTTACTTGAAAATACAGTCCAATCAAAAGACTGAAAGCAACTTCGATACAAAATTACATAGAATACATATAACATTACAGCACGGTACTAACAAGCAAACCAAGAAAAATGACAAACATCTTTATATTGAAAAGTTTTCGAACAAAAGGACGCTATTTAATTACATTATAACTAATCGTGCACGCGCGATAAATCTCTACGCAGATCAAGCACACGTGCGCAACAAAGCGTGACTCACCGAGTTTGTCTTGCGACTTCACCATGACAGAATCTATGCGTTATGAGGTGCATCGACCGCAACCAAAGCAAGAAAAGGAAGAACGATTAGTGGCAAGCAATCAAATTAAAACGTTTTTGTTGTAAGCAGAATGTGCAAGCACTACTGCAAAGCAAGGGCGCTGGCGAAGTGAGGCAAAGTAGGCTACCGACTTAGAAACTGGAAACTGCAATTATATCAGCAAAATTTCAAAGCTGACTGGGTATCCATTTTTTTACAAAACATTTATTCCACCCTGAAAAAGTCTCAATACTTTTAGCCACCTAAATCCTTACAAAGTTACTGCCGACGCCCTTGCTTTATGACGAAGATCACACCCAATGAACATTGTTTAGTAGCACCGCAGCCATCGTGTTCGCAAAATGCACAGATACGTAAGGCAGGATTGGCATAGAATTCTTCATTTCAGATCTTCCGTGATCGTAAACATCGATTTTTAAGTGTTTTTACTTGAGCTGCAGCGATGGGTAAAACGGTTTGTTGAAAGGAAGCTACTTTTCCAAACACATTCAATAGCTCAACACGGGTTTTTCACTAAGAAGTAGTCTTGATACAAGTTTTGCAGCCTGTTTTTTTTCGCGGAGATATTTCGTTCATTTTTTCGATGAGACATTTTGGTCACTGAGACATTTTGATCATTTGTACCGTAGTAGTATTAAAAATCGCTGTAATACCATTCATTCGTCTATATTTCTGACAAAACTGACTTATTCTTTTTCGGTCATTTAAAAATTTTCGGTCATAGACCGAAAAACTAGCTTGCAGCCAGCAAACCAAACGATGAAATCAGAGGGGCTATAAGGACAAGAAGTCTGGGCATCTACGGCTTCTATTCACTTAGTGCTATCTGATACAAATCATTGGCACGTTAGCAACCCTTCAGTCCAAATTCACGAGTGTGTAAAACTCGCTAGAAAGTACTCAATGCTGTAAACTGTGCAGTGCAAATTTCAGACAATTGTCCGCTTTATTACACGTTACAAAGTTTCCCGTCTATTACACCAGCGCCCTGAGTCCAGTGGTCTCGGCAGTTTAGTGAACGTCTTGTATTATTTCCTGGCTGCGGATGTACAATCATACTCGCAAAAAGTGCAGTGAACAATAGTGATGTGACCGAGGCAAGCAAGAAACAAAGTAACAGAATAACTAAAGCGAAAGAGCTAAAGTCGCCATCACCATGCATTAAGCACCCTTACATACAATTGAATAAATGCACAAGACCTCCTTGGTTCTCAACACCGAAAGCTACGACGAAAAAACGCTACATTCAGCCCAATATCAACTGCTGCACGCCTCACTGAGCGGGCAATGGAAGATTTTGTGTCTGTCTATTTATGTACCCGTAACCCCTTCACGAAGAGCTAATATTCTTCTTTAGGCAAATGATTACTGTGCATAGATGTGGTTGTACAGTTCATTTTCATATGGTTGTTTAAGAAGCAATACTGAAACATCAAATTTTTTTAAACACAACTTCCTAAAGGTCTTGACTCACGGACTTTTAATGATTAAGGTCAAACAAGTTCAGCGCGCAAGGTGGAAGAAAACGAAAATAATTTTTATTGATTCTCGGCCAAAATTTTGATGGGCATTCACAACTTTTTTATGAAGGTTGGTTCACGGAAAATTATGAAAGCGTTTGTTAGAAGCAAAATTTTAAATTTCGTGGTGCAACCTAGGTTCCGGTGCTGACATCCAGAAAAGTCGAAAAGTGTTATTTAAGTGAGCTTTGTTTTCCTTGCTTGCTAACAATCGTGCAGAAGCTTGAATGCTTTCTGGTATTGGAAAAGGACAAAGCAGATTCAGCTGGGCATGCTTGGCTGGCAGAGATCAAAGCAAAAATGCACACGGCCAAATTCAACACCAAACAATACATTGGTGACCAAAACTGTTAAAGCAATTATAGCCTACGCTACTGTTAGTCAGCGACATAACGACTTTCTGATGTTATCGGAAACTAACTCCAAGCGCTGCAAAGCACGCCACTTATCTTCACGAACAAGCACACCATATAAAAAGGAACATGAAAAAAGGAGTCGAAGAGTGGTGCGACACCATGCGGCAGAGACGGTGGATCTTACCTCGATAGAACTCAATCACTGGCTCTGGAAACACGAAATCCGTGCTGCACGAACCGATTTGTTGTTTTTGGCCGGCATCAAAAGGTCCGGGACTTGTCAATTTGGCTTTTGGCTTGGTCACTGGTTCCTCTGCACGAAGAAGGCGATCACCATTGCAAAAATTTTCGCGTTATAATTTCGCAGAAAAAGAACTTTCGCTATCCGTAACATCTGAACAAATTTCTACGGTCGTCGGAGAACCTAACCCTGTTCAAAACAATAGCGGCAGCATTTCGTGCATTTATTACTTCCGCAAACAATTGGACGTATTGCTGTTCTTACGGCAAACAACAGGTTCACTGCAACTAGTCACTGAGTGATTTCGGTAGTCGACAGCAAGTGTGCTTGAATAGTTGCATCAACCGTCAAAAACGTAATTATACGATCAGGGCCGGCCTTTAGCCAATTGGACCGTTTGCTTCCAATCGGGCCCCGCGCTGAAGGGAACCCGCGCTACCCCTACTAACCTACGCTAACTTACACTTTCTATTGAAGGTGTTTGTGTCGTGCCAGCGCGGGGTCCACAGTATTTTTGAAGCGTGGGGGCCGTTGCCAAAGAAAATCAAAGTGAACTGCGCGGTTTTCACCACCTTAGTCATCATAATTACCGCTGAAATCGTAATAGTGGTGATTGTTTTCGCTAATGTGCAATCCAGTTTTTTCAATAGCAGTTGGTTAAGGCAGAGAGCGTTTAAGTTTTGAAGCTGTTTTCTGTTTCGTGGACAAACGTTTCGTATTTGGTAGGACAAGTTTCAGTAGCTGCTGCAAGATATGGTTCGACAATTGTTGCTGTTTAATAGCTATAGCTACTTGTCTTCTGAAGATTATTTGCAAATGCAAGGGCGTACGCAAGATTGGGGTTGGGGTTAACCCCCCCCCCTTTGAGTTTTATGTGTTACAAAAACTTTATTACCGGCGCAAAGGAGATTAATTGTTTTCGCATACTTTTTACTTAATTTGTCGACTTAATGCAAATACCACGGAATGAATTTGCATGCAAATTTCAAGGAGCATTGTAAATGGGCCAAAAAGTAGCCTAATAATTAGGTTTTGATGGGAATCTGGGTTATCGTCTGCATCCAGGAACCATCTCACCACTTTTTGTAAACCTTTCGCCCACTACGCATGTTTAAGATTGTGTTCAGCGATAGTTTACTTTATGCGAAACAATTGTCTTTATTTTGTCTACTATGGCTGATCAGCGCATGCGCTGACCGCATTGGCTACTTTACCAAATTCCCAAAGTGATGGAACAATTGCACCAACTCAAAAAACAGCAGTTGTTAACATAGAAGCATTCAGGCATTTGAAGGCTCTGTTGGAGAGGTGAAACTGGGGCATTCCCCAGAGCCCCCTAGCTTGGTATCGCCCGTTCGGGCCTAGCCCTTTGCGTCACCGATTTTAATCATTATGATGCCCCCCTCAAATTTCTGCAAACCCCACTGAGTGGGGCCCCGCAAAAGTGCTTCCAATCGGGCCCCGCACTTGCTAAGGCCGGCCCTGTATATGATGACCTACTACCAGACCATTACATTTTTGACACTCACTATATACGACAAGCTTAAGCGATCCTTGTTGTACTCCTAGTTTCCCGAATTCGACTTCACAAGACAGTCCCTGAAAAATCTTGTTGTCCTCTAACGTCGTATTGGGAATCTAAAACAAAAATGCATTTATGGGATGCTAAGTACAGCCTGAAAATAACTTTAACGTTTGCTACAGCCATCAATTCCACACATGTCGCTTTAGGCGGTCACTACTTGTTTTTTCAAAGAGATAAACCTGTAACATTCCGCGATAGAGGATTTTGATTCACTTTGCTCAAACGACCATGTTAAACGTATGTTTACCGTCTCATTTCGTTTGTTTATGTGGCTAACTTCGGTTTGTCGTCGCCCACCACATTTAATATCATGTTTTAAATATGTTTCTTTCAATTAAAAATGTTTTAAATATATTTTTTTCAAAAATGTTTTAAATATGTGTTAAAAATTGCTTTTTACATTTAAATAGGCTCAAAATACAAAATACAACACCCTTGCACGTAAACTCGAACTTGCTGAGGGTAGATGATCAATATCATTTGGCAAACGCAGCACTACCTCGTGTATTTTCAACGTGGAATCACGCGTTTTTTAACGCCACGCAAAAAAGATCTAAATTTTGCAGAAGTTCATACTGATGTAGGCAAATGAATCATTACTGAATGAAAACTTAAATTTACACGCAGTCTTTCATGTTGGCGTTTGTATCTACTGGGCAATTATTATTCGCTGTAACAGACATTCCCTTTGAACGCGAACATGTGCACGAACTAAAGTCAAAGTCGATGTTATTCGCGAAATTCTCAGTTGAACCGAACCGCTATTACTGATCCCTGAAACTGGTCACTAGCTTTGTCAAACATTGTTCGCGTCCGATTCGAAATCCCTTGGGTTCGAACCAACATCCTACCTACTCGTACAAGCACGAGCACGAGCACGATGAAGGTGAGATTATTCTATTGAAAATACTTGTGTTCGTCTATCTGTAGTCATTTGTGCGCTGCCATTCCAACATACAAACAGGAAATGATAAACACACATATAAGCTGCAAGTAAAACACGTGCATTAATTTGATTTTTCTGTACTTAGTAAACACAAATACAAAGAAATAAGCGAGTAGTTACAGCAGTTTGTTTCTACCGTTGTATACGGCGGTTCTTTGGAATAGCAGAAGGGATTCAGCAGATGCCTCAGAAACACTAAGTGCGCGGACATTACTGAAAAAGATAAATGATGTAGCCAAGAGGATAATCAAAGGCAAAGTAAGTTCGCATAAGTTTCAGACCAAGGAATGGGGATCAGAGTTTTGTTTGGCACAAAAGTAAGAAAAGCGATCTGTTCACAGATCCCGATTTAAAAATTGTAAACAGGTCTTACTATGAGGGACACCACTCCTCCCTTGTCCTCGTAACGCAAAGCTCGCTGGAAACCCGCGCTTCGGCCTGTGAAAGCCTCGTTGCCTTTTTGATAACCGTAGATTCGCTGCGCAAGTGATCCTGGAGTTGCTCTGTACCATCTGTACTGCGGATTAATGTCCGATGCTGTGGATCAAAAAGCATTTGCTGAATCTGCAGAGCAATCACACTGCGAAAAGCATGACAAAATGTGGCCAAAGTAAAATAAAATTTTTATGATGTCTCTATCATGGCAACCTTTATCGGGCTTTAATCGTAAATCATGACAAGGCGTTGGCATTTACTAGTGTGTTTTTGATAGATGACCAGTTTCTTAGATACATTCTCTTTAGAACCGTCTTTTCTTTACTCTGACAATATCCTGTATTCTGTTCGTTTGAGTTACTGCCAGTACAAGACTGCACATACAAAATATGGTGATACTTTCGGGAGCGAAAAAACTCTTAAAGTACTTGAATAAAGTCTCGTTGCCTGAACCTGACTTTAGGTATCTCCGTTTATGACCAGCGCAGAATATCGCATGAGCTTTGGTTCACAGTGAAGATGGTTGTCTAAATAAACGTACCCTGCTGCTCAGCAATAACTTCGACGCGTTACTTTTTGCGCGTTACCGTTATTGTTACAACAATTGTCAAAACTTCGATACATCCGAAAAATCTATCACTTGTGAAAATAAACGTAACTCGACCTCGAATGCTGGTCTCTATTATAAAAAAAAAATCAAAGCACGCGACAAGCAGAAAATAAAGTTTATTATCGAAAACAAATGCATCACTTTTTTACAAATTCAAATTCACAAACCCATTCTAACAGATTTGCAACATAGGCAATACTCACTAATCGTGGTTTCGAAGGAGCATGGAATTTTTGCATCGGAACCAACTGGGATGGACACATCTTTCAAAGTCATTGTGATTGTCTGTGCTTGGCAAACTATAAACGCAGATACGCACAATAAGAAAAGACTAAACGAAAAAGCAATTTGTTTTTACGTAATCAAAGTTGCTTTGTTTCGCCATGCGGTTTGCGACAGGTAGTTGGCTATAAATTGATTGTGCTTGCAGTGACTTGTGACGAATTGGAATCGCATTATTGGCCAGCGACTTTCGAACAACGAAACAGCTTTACTGTTCCAAAAACGTGAACTTGATAACTGCCATTCGATCGCTTGGACTTCAGCTATTTGCTGAAAGCTTTACAGTCTTATTAAACAAAGCTTTCAATATGCATCATTGTTCACATGAAGAAGAGAAAAACCAACAACGTTTCACAGTTTGATTATGCATCTGAAGTTAAACATCTGTTTGATCCATTTGTAAAAAAACATGGCTTGAAATGCAATTTCTCTAAAAATTCGATTCTAGCCGCACTTTGTCTTTAAATGACATAATCCAACTTGCATGCAACCATTGCATCATTTCGTTTTGTTTGCGTATTGAAATCATTGTTTCAAATGAACATGTCTCGGTATGATGTGACTGGTGGCACTGTTTTGGTTATCGTTTTTTGGGGCTTTTCATTGGCTTATAAGCAACTTGCTGTAGAATACGAAGGTTTGATGCTGCTAGTGTGCAAATGGCGGCAAACTTTCGGAGGTCAGCAGTACCGTTGCATATTGCGTGAAACATGGATTCGACTATTTTTTTCACGACGTAGAAACTTCAGTACCCCGGTAAGCAAGAGTCTGATTGCTGTAGCGAGGTTTCCTGGGACAATACGTCACGTTCGGAACGAACGTAATCTTTAATTAATCGATAAATGCTACCCTATGGCTTTAGACAAATGCAACATGCACCACAAGTCCATGACCGCCAAAAGTTCACCTTATGTCATTTTTATGCTCGGAAGAAATATTTGTATATGGACACGTATTTCGTGCACTCACCAAAGCAATTACAATGCTTCCCACACATAGTTACCTGCTGCGGCCGCAAAGCCGAGGAGTAGCAGCAAAGGAGATTTCATTATCATTCGGATCGTTTGTTGCAGCAGCTTTGACAAATTTTGAAAATTATAACTAAAACTACACAATGTCTCAACTGTAACAAAAAATAAGAAACCTGAGATTGGGAATATGGCTGGATGGTAGCTGAAAAACGACGTAGATATGTGGGTTGACTTGTCGTGTTTACTCATCTAATTAAATGACGACCGGATGCACATTAGGAAATAACTGGAATGCCATGCAGCGCATGCTAAGGCAAAAAATCTGCAGCAATTGTGCTTTCATTTTTTCTAATTACTGCCGCCAGTGAGTTCAAGATATTTTTAGTATTTTGCATTGCTTCTGTTCTGCTTCCACACACTGAGCGTATAGCTTGTTTCCACACGTTTGTCTGGCTGTCTTTCTACTAAGTATCCTCATACACAGTATACGAAGAGTTTTTATTAATGCACGGCCACCATAGCATATATTTCAAATTGCAAATGCCAGACCGCATAAATTTTTATCGAAGGCCACATGCGGCCGTAAGGTCGCAGGTTGTCCACCCCTGGTTTAGTAAATTGCGGTAATCCATGGTACTTCGACCACGCAGATAGCTGGGAGTCCGAAGCTTCATCCCTTGTCCATTGTCCAAGCGAGCAACCCTGTCCGTTGCACTAAGTTTTAATAAATAGACGGGAAAACTGGAACCTTTGCTAAAATCTTAGAGGCAAGTCTACTCTACGGGATTTACGATCAACTGGTATGTTACAAACCTGCCGGAATGACGTTCGTGCAAGAGTCTTCCACAAAGTTTGGACATGGGGTAAGAAAACATTTGCCCTCAATGACTTACCGTCTAACTGCAATCTTATTTTTCACAGAGAAAATGATCCAGTTACAGAGAATATGATCCACATAAAGTAAATCCGTATTCATAACTACTAACGAATTTGTAAAGCCGTATTCAAAACTACTAACACAGCTTTGTTGCGCGTAGCAATGCGAAAGTTCAGTTTCGTTTATGCTCGGCTTTAGCACTGCTTTTAGAGTGTCACGAGTGGCCTGCGGCACACATTTCCGCTTGCGCAGTGGGCCACGCGGCCGCAGTGAATGCTGCACTGCGAGTCAACGGCAGCACCGCGATTTAACCGTTTCTTTGCACCCACCCATCAACGCGGAGCACAAGCCTGGGAAAGGCCGCAAGTGCCGTTTTTCATGTCTTTGGTATAACCCGACCGGGAAGCGAACCCAGCCTTCCAGCTTTGGTGGCGCGTGCACAACCGATTTTACCAATTAACAATGCTAAAAATCTTCTCGCTGAAAATTATTTGTTTTGGACAATGGACACACCTGGAAACAAATATTGCACCAATTGGTCCAATCCGAGAGGGCAAAGACTCTTTGCCTGTTTTCATATTTTCAACACGAGAATTGAATTCAAAACATACAGAAGTGTCTACTGAGAGTTTATGAAGCTCATACTCAACCCATCACGAAACACGTTACGATTCCCGCAGTATTTCCAAAGCGCGACGGTAAGTAACACCTTGCTGAGGAATGACAGAAGCTTTTCGCATCGTGTACAAGAAAGATAGGAGTCGAATTGCTAATAAATTCCTCAGCTAGAAATGTCACACGTTGTCGTTAAAGAACGGTGATAATGCAGTGGGGAGACAAAGCTACAATTACCAATCCAAGAAGCCTTGAACGAGAGGTTAACCCACTGCTATTGAGGTTAACGTAGGCGAGTCGTTCATAAAGTTACGACTTGCTATTGTCATCAGGCTTGTTACTCAATAATCCCAATTGAATTGTCTTTCAGGATGCCAGATTGAAAACAGCAGGTAATGAGACGCCACAAATGGAAATGGAAAAAATACCGCAATTGATCCGATTATACAGAAAGTAAGTGATTCGAAAGCAAATTCGACAAAAAAGCTTTTCGTGAGATTCGGCGCGCAACTTCCGGCATCAAGTGCAACATCAGTATTATGTCGTCAACATGTCAGCAGCGCGGACAGCAGTGGTTTGGCATGCGAAACCACAAATGCGTGATGATATAAAACAGAGTTTTTAATCGGACATACAACCTGATCAGGTAAAACTCTTGCGTAGAACCGGCAGCCAAGCTATGCTGACCGCTGTTATTTTTCAAAGGATAAATTGACCACTTGTATACGAAAGTTAAATTCCGTGAAATCTAAACTGACGTGATTTGTGGTAAAAACTTTAAGCTAGTAGCTTTTGTGGGTTGCTGCACGCAGTTCAAAGGCAGTAGAATGTACGTTAAATTTAAGTTAGTGGACCTAGCTGCAATGCTGCAACTCAATGTACAGTAGGCAAACGCCACGCGTTTCAACCGCAAGATCGATCCGAACCGAAATTGTCGTCGTTGTGGAATCGGTTCGACGCAGGTTTCGGTAAAAACAAGGCGGTTGTCGGACGCACGATAAGAGCAAGAAAAAAGGCAAAAAACAGATAAAAAATCAATGGAAATTTTTATATGGCATAGTAAAAGGCAAAATGACTCAACTAGGACGCCGACAGCCGTGGACGCTCTTTGCAAATGCACTCGTCTGCTAATCACCAAGCTGGAAGTTTGCAAGGCAAATCCTGGGATAGTGTTTCTCGGAACGAGAAAAAGCAAATTAGGTCTGGATTTGAAAAATCTCAACAAAATCACAAAAAACAATTTTCGTGGTTGTTAAGTGTCGAACGCACAACAGTCACAAAAGCGGATATTGGATCATAAGCGTTCAATACAATTACGGTCGCTTTTTACAAAAACGTTTGTTTCCGAAAACCAGAACGGCAAAATTACATGGTCCTTGCATGGTGGATAGTAATCAAACTTAAAATTTTGTTTTGGTGATAAAGTCAAATTTGTTCATTTCTGACATGCAAGAAAACACCTACAATTGGAGCAGATTTTTCTCTTTGGAATCGAAGTTGGTTCAATATGTTAGTTTTACTTCGAGAAATTTGCAGTAAAGTGAACAAGTCTTCATTGTGTTCATCTTTAGAGAATTACGGAATATTATCCACAAAACAAACGAGCAGTTGTGATTCCCACCAGATCTTTGTCGGGTCTTCTACACAGGCCTGACCAATGCTGCAAAGTTTAAACAAAACCAAGTAGGCTACTTGAGCAAAAGTCCTGGATAAAATTTTTATTTCAAAGACGGAAAGGCTAACCTGTCGACAGGGCAGAATACGATAAACCTCATACCTGAAACGACAAGCCTCTTTGCGGGAGGTCACGATTTTGAAAAAAACGCCAGAAAATTTGTTCAAACACGTCGTCTTCACATCGTGGCAACTGTCATTCAGTAGTTTGCACTGAAGGTATTTGTTGAAAGCTGTAAAAATTCCTCGAACAAGCTTTCAATCATTTCCATTATTTGTCTAGGGAAGGCGAAAAGCAACACACGTTTGAACTTCTTTGCGCTTTTTTGGTCTACCCCTTGGTATATTTTGAAGTTAAAACTTTGCCTCTTTGTATAACTACGATCTCCACGTAAATAAATCTGGCATAGAGCAGGGGTGGGGGCAAACATTCTCACTCATGAGCAGCATTGGACTCTAATTTGACGGCGGGTCGTATTGGAAGCAGACGGATGTACTGTTGGTGCAAAATGACATAAACGAAATGTGAAAAACATATTCCTTAATGATATAATTCGGAAAAGTTTAGCGGCCTGGAATAAGAAGCTTGACAGGTCGTATGTGGTCCTCGGGTCAAAATTTGCCCATTCTAGCCTTAGAATGCCAGCAAAGCTCCATCCAAAAAGTTTCATGCACAGCTATGTTCCGCACAATAGTTACCTCGTTTACCAACATTTTGATCAAGAGTCATACCCACAATCACATCATTCCGGCTTGACCACACGTTGGAACAATTGCTTTGTGTGCCTCTATCCGGGTAAACTTACTGATGGCGGCAATTTCTGTAAATAGGTGTTTTATCGCTTTTCAGCACTTTTAATAAATGCATTTCGAGACTTGCTGAAGAATAATACAAATTAGCGAAATATTATGCAGTAGGAAGAAGAATAATTTCGCTTTATCGCAAAAATCGACGCAGCCCGTTTTCACGACGTGCGATGTCTATCGCAACGATGCCAGTACGGAGAGCCATAGCTTGCAGTCATAGCACAAGTTCAAGAGAAATTTCTAGAGCAAGTTCATGTATTATTCAGCGAAATGGGCCACACGTGCTGCGACCGTCGATTGCGCTGTGATGAAGACGGTGGGATCTGGGAAGCCTCTTAACGTCAGCAGAAGTTGGTTAAAAACGTATGGGTCGTGGTGCGGTGTTTAGTGCGAGCAGAGAAATCGTTAACTCACAGTTTACCACAAACCCTCAGGTGAAAATATAAGGGCAATACAGCGGTTGATAGCATTACTGCGTATTTACTGATATCATTATTATGTATGCGCGATAACTAACTTTGGCCTCTGGCGTTCAGCCGCTGAACATGCACACGAAAGAATGCACTAACCCACTTGAAGAACGTCATTGCAAATCAGAAGTTAACGCCATAAATTTCATTAGGTTGTTTACAAACACTTATGCCGACACCTTGTCCACTCAATGGGTCAAGTTGACACGCTCACGCTTTTGCCCGATAAAGAGATTGATAAGCTGTAGACAACCTTCGCAAATGTTCGACAAGGTTCGGAGATGAACACCGTTTCTGTATTCTCACAGTCAACTTGCACTCGATTAATAATGTAAACACAAGGCCTCGAGTTATGAATTAATCAGTACAGCTACCATATCCTGCGCAACCCAGAGAAAAGGTTGGCCTGTTGGAACGAACTGTCACATTTCACCACTTGGTGCGCCAGAGTGCTGCACAGACTGATCACAAAAAAGATAACCTGGCCATTAATTTTTAACAATGAAGTTGTTTTCTGTCTCAGCACAGTGCTTGAAAACAAGAAAACGAAAGCGTAGTTCATGCAGAGTACAGTAAAGGACACATATTAGAGAGAAAGGCAGCGATAGACGAAAAAAGGCACTTCAGAAGTAGAGATAGCTGCGTATGTGGTGATCAAAACTTTAGATATTGTTGCGATACGCGGGCTCCATTTCCTGCCACATATTTACAATAAGAAACTCGTCAATACGAGCTTTTCCAAAACACAAAGTTTTTTTGGTAGGGAGCAAAAGCATTAGCACAAAAAAGCTTTGTGCGTATTGTGACGATAATAAGCTAAACATCAGTTCCACATCTCACAGAAAAACATGAACTCTTGAAACGCACAAACGATTTGGCAACACATATTCCTAACCGCTCTTCAACACTAACTGAAAACTGACGTTGTACAATAACTACATCTCAGAGTGCTTTATAAATATAGCACCGATCTCCCATGGCTCAAGCCACAATGGCGCAGTGTGTGTGTGTATGCAGCCACAGTTGCATCAAAGAACACCGTGCGGCTCAATCTTTAAAGGCAGAGATTATTCTCGAACCACATTGTCTAAAACAGTGCGCTTGTACGCGCTTAAATTGAGAGCCATGCTTCGAGTTACAGTTTTACGCGTGAATGTGACGTAATTGACGCGCCCGGGCCATCCAGATCGCAAGCGTGTGACGTCAACGCATATTCGATTGCAGGTTAACGTGCTCAACCCACCAGCTTTGCCCACTCTGAGCAGGCACTGGAAATGAAAAGAAAACGATGGCTTGTTAAGTAAAAATAACGACGCGGTGTTAAAGGTGAGTGATTAACGTAATTAAGTTGCAACGCTGAAAACTAGTGTTCTGCATGAACAAGCAAAGGCGGCTGGCGCTGATTTTTTATGATTTTTCAAATAGCCTTTACATAGCCTGTTCCCTACTCCACAGACAGACAAGGAAACGCTAAGCCCATGTTCACTGGGACTGTGTTTGTCGCTGAACTGAAGCTTCCAGGTTAAATCAAACAAACAAATGAAAGCCCATAAACAGTCGTCTGCCGGTCAGTGCCCGCCGCATGCACTCACCTTTTCAGTCGAAACGCTTGTTACGCAGAATTATTTTGCCTAAAATCATTTTAAGAACGTAATGTTCACACACGTTGCCAAACCCCCATGTACATGGATCCTCGGACGTACGATGAGCCTTCATACGTGTGCAACATCTGACGCGCATCTTAAACCGGTTTAAAATCCTATGCCTTTTTTTAAATGAAGCGATTTGTAGTTATCATCATGAAAAGTATGTAGAAATTGAAAATCAAAACAATCCCATAAATGTCATTCCATAGCTGCTCTTATTATCCCTTTTGGAAACTACTGTGGGTCAATGAGCACTCTTCACCTGACGCCAAGGATCGAAATTGGCACACTGAGGCAATTTTTTAAAATTGCAAACTAATGTCTTTGATTCTTCCAATGCAAAGCAGCTATTAATGCAAACATGTTAATCAAAAAGATTTCACCATGATCATATGCAGGGAAACCACCCCTGAACTTCGCTGGTAGAGTGGGGACCGCCCACTTTCGCAAATGTTATCTAAGACAACTTCTTTGGATCTTCAAAGAATTTTTCGTATTTTTTCAGCCTTTTTTTTGTGATATTACCCGGAAAATGAGGGCCTCGTTGCAATTTAACCAGCATCGTTCTGGAGCGACTCTGATAGAGATTTTTTTCTTTCCATCAACTCATCAGACATTTTGTTTTTGGGGCCAACGTTTTCCAGTGCGGTGCGCCTTCAAGGCAAGCGTAACATGTGATCCAAAGCAGAGGTCCACCTGGTCGCAATGGCTTGGATCACCGCCGTTATTAGCTCTTCACCTTTGTTTGCGAGATAGCAGACTTCAAAAAAAGGCGAGATATTCTCCCAGCCTTCGCTCCCGTTTCTCACTCACGCGGTTTCGCTCGCTTTCTACACAATCACAATCGGGCCACAACATCAATACGGGCTTTTGAGGTAATAGATTTTTGTTGGGCAATAAAAGAGCGATTCGGTTAACTGTATCTGTAGAAATTGAGCCCTTCGCGCACCGCTATCGATCCGGTATTGAACAGACCTACCACGCGCGCCCGGCCGTTCATTTCCAAACAGATGTCGCGTCTTGGAGCGTGACTACCCCCACGGGAGACGCAGTGGCCAGTTGTCACTGATGTCATGATCTACCGGTGCACGACTCGCGAAGTCAATGGTGAAGTGCCCGACGTGAACGTTTGCGCATCCCAGCTAGCCAGCCACGAACAATCGATCGCGACTGTGCGCCCCAATTTGCACAGTCTTCGTAATTTTCAAACTTCTGCGAGATGTTGTAAGTGATGAATCCAAGCGCCGGACCGTTTTCATTGAGATGGGAACAGTGCTACACAGCCTTTGAAAAACCATTGATAAATAAATGGCTGAGTCAGACGTGGAAAACACTGCACACGCAAAAATCACCGAAGCGGACACTTCCTCCAGGAATGCCAATATGAGATGACACTGCATGAAATTTGTAGAGCATTGTTTGCTGTTCTTATTTCGCAGCTCAAAAAAACGTTTGGAGCGTGAAGTTAACAAAATTAATCCAAGTATTTCATTTTCCTTTTTTAATTTTGAGAAAGTAAGCAGTCAGTCAACCACGACTAGACGTAAGCATGTGTGGTTTGCCCAAACGTTTTGTCTGCACAGATGAGAGAAAACAGCAAAAGGTTCATTTAAAATTCAAATGTCACAAGGTTTTCCTTCGTTCAGTTATTTCATATTTCATTATTACTTTTTTATTTACTCTAACGAAATATACAGATACACTGAGCAAGAACTTAAACAAACGAAATAATGTTAATGTACAGTCCTCCTCTCCTGTGAACCTCACGACGTGTGCAGATGTACCAGCTTCATTTGACAATGGATTGCAGCAACGTCACAATACCCGTTTCGGCGTCGTGTCGGTCGGTCATGCGATGACCGACTGACCTTTTCCCGCAAAAGAGTTAAGTACATCTGACCCAAAAGAAAGCTTTTAATGCGCCTTTCCTGCTGGAAATGGAGGAAATCAATAAATGGCGATCGGTCATGCCCGCAAAAATTCGATCTTCATCCCGTTTTGCAAAATCAGTCCTCAGGAAGAAATCAAATCCTGATGACAGCCCCCAAACGATGCAGTCTAACGCACCAATAACCAACCAAGGTGAAAAACGCGTCCAGAGCATGAGGCACGAGAGGCAAATGAGGAAAGTCAACCTTTCCTAAGTTTGTGGTGTAACGTGAGCAACTCTGGGCTGTTCGGTTCGAAAGAAAAAGTTAGAAAATACAAGCATGTGGTTCTTACGGCGAGCGCCGCACCAAACCTGATAAAGGGGTAAAAAGTATGTAAAAGCTGTTGACCTCACAGTGACTTGAACAGAGACAAAAAAGCAACTTAGAAGACCTTCCTGAGCCTGAAAAACTTGGACCAGTGAACGAATCACAGGCACATGCTGCCAAATCTGAACAGTTCATGCCCACGGCGAATACCTAGACTTGTAGCTCGTACTTCGCTTAGTGGACAATACCATAAGGCAAAGCAAACTACCTTCTGGTGTTGTGGACTAAGAGTACTGGGCACAACCTTACTATCATTAGTAGGTGCACGGGCGGTGGTTAAAAAACAGTTCGTAAACTTCGTTGTTTTGCTTCCTTTGTGAGTTCCCGTTTCAGAGAGTGTGATGAGCATAGACTCGAAATTTTTTGATACAAAAACGAATCACGCGTTGCAAGCTAGCAATTGTGATGTTACGTAGTCAACAATTCTCCCGCAATCCGGACAACTGACCACAGAGTAGATGCTTTGTTATCAAACGAAGCATTTTCTCCACGAAAACATGCACAATCTTGTCAACGATCCATGCTCATTCAACACCAATGACAAAGAAATTTTGGGAAAGAAGGAAGAAACATAAAAAGTGGATCATGAATCCAGGCAACTCAGTTTAAACCAGCAACACTATATTACCGACACTGGCATCACAAATAGGTAGCTGAAACTAAGAAACAGTAACTTTCACGTGCTCGCAAAAATTTAAAGTTTAACTCAAAGGCGAAAACCTCCGAAAACGGTAACTCATGGGTCATGAGATTATTGAAAGAAACACGAATGAAGCACATTCTCCTCAAACAGAGGCGAAGGTAAGTTTTAGCAGCCTTGTTATCCCAGCAGATTTGCAATCCGTCTATACGAAAGATATGGCGATAAGCGTTACAGCGTCAGCCAAGCATGACGCTAAAATTCGTCAGCGACAACCTGACGACAGTTTACGTGCTTTTTGACAGGATGTTCGTTAACTGTGGCCTGTTTTTGGCGACAATTAACTTTTCTACTTTTGGTCAGGTAGACCACAGCTACCACAACCGCAGAAACTGTTTGCTGACAGAAATTATAAAATGTGCTATTGTTTACAACGGAAACCAAGCTAGTCATCCGACCACTCACATGACGCTGAAAAAAACGGAGTTGCGAGAAGCGACGATGATGAATGGTAAAAAACGTGGCCATTAATTTGTGCGGAGCTTCTGTCTAGTCCAGCTTTGTCCAACCCAAATGGATTACTAAGCCAAAATTTATGTCACTATCTTAACCAGGGCCGTACATTGAATGACTTACCTTGACCTTATCAAAACTAAATTTACCTTAAGCTAATGTACTGAAAGCATTCGAATCATAACTGCAGTGGTAACAGACGTGATAAAGTGGCACTGAGGACAACCTGCATCAAAAATGTCAAATTGAAAGATGATCAACATAAGGATAGGTTATCAGTATGCAGGATACTCTTACTACAGCGAAAATCTGAACTGGGCCGCACAAAACCTTCGGCTCGGCCGCGGGTTGGACATAGCTGGTCTAGCCTCTCAGTCGTTTTGTGCACTGAAAAATCAAAGATATTAAGCATAAATGAAAAAACGCCTTAAACTGCAAGTTCTGAACCTGTTAGGGTAACCGCCCTTTCTGCATCAGGTTTGTAATTTTATAGATATGATTTGAGAAGAACGTATGACTGGGATAGACAATAAGAATAGTTGCAAAAAGCACAAGCTAAGTTAAAAGACACTTAGTGTTTCTTACTCAGCTAGAATCTTGCTTGCCATCTTTTCATGCGGAAGATTCCACCGAAGTTTTCTGAGAAAGCAACTTCGCCAGTTGTGGCGTCTTTCCATTATCTGCTTTGTGTGCTTTTTATCTCGCTCTCGGCACACACCGTGTCCCTAAAAAGGCTTGTTACTTCTAATCAACACAAATGTGGTAGCAAACCCAAAGGTTATTGCAGTACAACCTATGTAAATTAATACAGGCCTTTTTCCTGAAACCTTGGGTGAAGGAACTAAATTCTGCTTAAACAAAACGTTTGAACAAGCTTTGCTGCTATCACGCTTACAGGATTAATACCTTCGGAAAAACAAATTTATGCCCATTGAACTACACTTACTCGTAAAACCTTTTTGTTAACAGTTCAAGCATAGCAGGTAGAGTTTTTACTGCGCATTGTGCAAATGCAAAGCTCCCAATATTCAATAGTTACTTTAATTCATCATTTTGCAAGCTCAAATAGACAGGTTTTTAGAAGGCACCTGTGTCAATGCAGAAATAATAAATCCAATGCCCAGAGGCGTGTTTTCTTTTTGTAACACCTTTACGACTTTTGAACTTACTGCGTCACGTGTATGTGCCAAATCCGCCGTATTGTTCGCAAGCAATTACGAATGCGCCGTAATTTTAATTACATCCTAGAATCCTTGCCCAATGTAAATGCTCAGAGAGCATAACTCACTATCGCCGCAAACGCGCAGTCTACCACCCTGGGCGGTGTTTGCCACTCTACACGTGGAGCTCCGTCAATTGGCCCACTCGAGACCAAACCAGCCGACCGCTATGTCATACACTTTCTGTGGCAAACACTCTCAGTCAAACGTTGACGCCTACGGCGTTCGTACAACCAGTAAACCAGCAAATCACAACCACTTGATTCAGGGCTAAAAGTTGTCATGCAATCCACCACGATTTCATCACAGCATGGAAGAACCAGAAACGCTCCAGATAGTGACAGGCATCAACCCTTTGACAGTGATCTGTGTGGTAGGGCCAGGTTGCCTACCGACCACTTGAGGGGAAACGACCGCTTTTTCTGCTCCGTTGTGGATGAGCAGGATTTACAGCAGATTGCAAAGTGCATTTGAAAAATGGTGCGCAAGAAAGTTGCTCTAGCGAAATGCTAAGACAAAAAATTTACACGTCAATGTTACGCATTGTTGCCAACTTTTAAATAATAGGCGCGGCAAGAAAGTTGCCATAAGTAATTTTTTAACAAATTAGTGTTTCACGCAGTGTTCACTGCAAAAGGAACGGTTCTAGCCACTCACACGTGGACAATTTGGGCGTAAAGGTCAAACTCAAAACTTGTGCAATGATTTTGTTCAAGCTCAAGGAAACATTTCTATTGCACTTTGCTGATGCAACTCCGCCACCACGCGTTTTCACATTTATACGTGATGCAACTGAATGCGAGTTTCCACCACAGTCAACAGTATACACAGTTTCTATCCAAGGCAAACAATTTTCAGCTCCTTTCAACAGAGAAGGACTTCGAGTGTAGCACTTATGAAGTGCTGCGGCAGCGTATCATTTTGTCAATCTGCTTCAAGCGATTGTGTGTTTCAAAACTTCATCACCGGGAAAATTTGGTCTGCGCAGCAAAGGGCGCTGAGCTTGACCCAAGTTCCGAGGAAAAGATACCTCAGCCAGCGGGTAGTCCATATCTGCGCCATGCGAGCGTTCACCCTCTAATATCCAGACAAGGAAGCGCGTTACCGGTGAGCACATGCCATCGGCAGATTTCAGGAACATGGCTTGGTTCGCCTGAGCGCAGAAGCAACTGATGCGTGACTTGACGCTCCAACCACAAACCGCAAAATCGACCGGACTAAACTTAGCTTCAACGCACCAGAACGAAGGTAGCTAGCCTCAACGTACCATCCGTACGAATGTAACTCAGCAAGGAATTTCACAATTTGTGCAAGCCGTAGCGACGCCAATATTGCCTACGATGAAAGATACGGTATTCGTAGCTTTGGAACCGCCATGCGGAAGTGGGCAAGGTTTCTACAAGCCTACTGGTTGTTACGGAGCCAGAGATTCAACTCAGGTGAGAAATCACTCTCATTTCAGCCGCGTTGGATATCCACAGATATTTGATATGTGTTAAAAGCAACACGTTTATGGGTACTTATTTCTTTAGAATTGTTTTGGACCGGGCTTTACCTTAAAACCTGAAGGAAAAACAACTGCGATTCCCCTGAGCATTATGCAAAAAGTCCTAACTTTGGAAAAGATGAATAGAGGGGCACACTGGTACAAAGTCAGATTTTCATTTTTGGTGAAGCGAAAAATATTCTTCAAAGCAGTCACCGGCGTTCGAGCCTGTGCAATTAAAACAAATGTCCCTGGGCGGTTGAGTGCGCGCGGTCAAAACGTCAGTACGGTCAACACCATAAAAGGTGAAATCTGCTCTTTGCGAGAGAACGTGAAACGCCTGAGCGCACAAAATCAGAAACCGTGAAAATTCTCCACAACATCAAAGTGCAGCTTGGATAACCACGAGAAACTCACAAAACCCAACACAGTAGCATGTATTAGCAGTGGGCGTAAGGAGAGCTCTTTACGCTGAAGACAATTCTAGCATTTAGCCGCTTCACGACAATACATCTTAAAAAATGTCTTTTAGACTACGCGCTGTCCTTTACTCTAAGACCATGACTGTGCTAAACATTTTTCTTAAAAAGCACATCAACATATATGTTTTCAAACGAAATCGAGTTTCAAGCAGCAGCAGCAGAAACACACAATGTGCCATCAGTGCAATCGACCTCCTGCTCATCCTGTATCGTGCAGACTGCAGAATGTGAAGGAAGCAGGTCAGTGACAGTTCAGTCTACTGAGCTGTGGGCTTGGACGGCAAAAACGCTCACCTAACGCGTTTTCGTGACTCCAGTATTTCCAGCACAGCGTCCAAATCTTTGAAAAAAAGGTGAGGGGATTTGCGGTCATAAAACTCAGGTTTTGATGGAGTGATACTCACAGATGACCTTCACCAGGAGAAAAAAACATTCAAGGTTCTGCACGAGGCAGGATAACACATTGCGTTGACGTCACGCGACTTTACAGCACGAGGGTTGCTTTTTTTGGGGAACGAGTCAAGCTTGGCGATTCTCCATCGTAACCAAACGAAAAAATGTGCTATTATAGTTTACTACTTTCGATTTAGTCGTTATTGACCGCAAGCGTAAAACAGAACGCAACGTATGGGCCAAAATTTAACCAGATCCTTTTCTTAACGTCAATACAGACCAGACCGAGAGCGATGATGCCCAAGTAGCTTTATCCAGCAATACTTCGAACTGCTGTGACGTGTAAGTGCAGCATGTTTTGCGTCTACCTACTAATACAAGAAAAAAAATTTAGCGAAAAAACAAATGAACCACAAGTATTTTCTAAAAATTAATTTTATGAAGTTTACATTACGACCTACGTGCAAAAATACTTCCCAAAACCTCCTGAACAATATCGTGAAGCGTCAAGTGGGTAATGCATGAGCCAGCTCACGGCAATACTACTAAACTACGCATTTAGAAACCCACACAGCGCAATAACAAGGTCGAAAGCTTTTGCAATGAATTGGAAGTCACTACTAGCCCACTAATAAAATTGTACTGGAGCCTGCCGTGTGCAGAAGATTCGAAGCGGAAAGTTTATTTTTAAGTATACTACCCCTTTTAAGTATGCTACCCAAAACGATTACGGCAAGATTTCAAGTCAGTACTGCGTGTTGAAGCTCTCAGCAATATCGAGGTTGCCGGTTGCTTTAAGCTTAACTGCTTTGCAACAAAACTGTTGACTGACTACTACAGCAGCATTGCTTCAACTTACTATATAGAAAACAAAGTTTGAAGTGTTTCGCATTGCTATTTTTCAGCAGTTTTATTTTTCTATGTTCAGTGTAGATCAGTGGTTCTTAACCTTTTCTCTACCACGCCTCCCCGAAGTGGGCTAATTGCCTTTTTTTCAAGCCCCCTAACTTTAAATATCTTGCAAATATACACTGGCAAATTTATTGATCAAACTTTCCATGTTGTGGAGCTTGCGCGCAAAGTTTCGCGCCACCCTGGAAATTTGTTGGCTCCCCTGGGGAGGCGTGCCCCTCCGGTTAAGAACCACTGATGTAGATCTATCCCCAAGATAAGATCAGAGCTGATGGCTAATAATGAAAGGAAAAAGCTCTTGGAAGCGATGTTGACACAGAGATCACAGACAAATAAAAAACGCTCGTGTTGATGATGGAAATGGACAAGAATGTTACCTGTTCTCATTTATTCAATATACTTTGCTGAAGCAATTGAGGTGCTTCCGGCATACCTGGTTTTGTCGCAGTAGCTAAATTGGAATCAAAACCAAGGGAGGTTTCATTGTGCATTTTATCAGATCTACAGTAGCAGCTTGACAAAGTTAGCCAAAAAGAGTTAAAATAAATTATACAAAGTCAACTTCACCTGCAACAACACACAAGAAATGTTCAATAAAACAATTCTGGCCGCAGCTGTAAAATGCTCTAACTAAATGATTCAGTTCAGTCATCATTTTATTTTTTCTAATGATAGAAAGCACAAACTAAATTTCCAGTCAAATGTTGCCCGAGTTGCTCTTCAGAAAAATTCAAACCGCATGTTCACTCTTGCTACAACAAATTTTATTGAGACACAGGATTGTATTGCAAAATACTGTAAGTATCTTAGATTTGATTCTTCAGGCTGTGGTGGAACGACGTACCATAGGAACATCAAGTTTTCTTCCGCATGGCTATGTTGCTAGTCGTAACACAAGAATAGTTTTGTTGCATTCGTTCAGTTTCTCTTTAACACAGTGGTTTTCAACCTTTTTTGTACCTGGACCCATTGTAGCAATGCACTATAACCCAACAGCCCCCATCTAAAACTCGAATAAAGCAAATGTAATACAGCTGTGCACATAAAAAAATACTCGCGAAACCCCCCAAAATGGTTCACGACTCCTGGGGGTTGCGCCCCAAGTTGAAAACCACTGCTTTAACACATCCAGAAACAGCCTTCTTTGAAAAGCAGAAATATACGAAAATTATTACGTGATTTAGTTTTAATGGTCTGTTCAGTCAGTTTTAATATAAATATACAAAAATGAATACGTGGATTTAGTTTTAATAGTCCGCACATTCAGTTGACGGGCTTCGGTTCGAAAATGGAACAAGATGACAAAAGCAGTCCCAGAAGATTAGAAAAACGCTTCAGAATATTGTTGCTTTAGGGTTAGACAAGCGACAAGCGGACAATTGTCTACCAGGAACTGTCAACTTGCTGAACTACGGGCAAGCATAGGGTTTTTGCTGAAGACGCGCATGAAACCTAATGACTTCTTTCGTGGGTTCCGACGGTAGGCATCTCAAACAAGGGATTATGGCAGGGATTGATTATTGGGAGGCATCACAGAAATAGCTCTTGTGGTATTTCAGGGAAAAAGACACGTCGTGTGCGGTAAAAAATTGAAATTTTTGACCGTTTATCATCAGTTAAAACTAAAACGAAATTCACACCAACATAGCGATGGTGTCATTGGTAATACTGTACTGCAGGTTGTAGCGTGCAACTGCAAACCATTCCTCGCATTATTTTTCCTTTCCCGCTTGTGTGTACCAGGGCTGTGGAACCGATATTCAAATTTCAGGCTCCGGCTCCGGGCATCTAAATTTTTGGCTGCGGTTCCGGCTCCAACATCTACAAGTTTTTGGCTCCGGCTCCAGAACAATTTGGTCCAAAAAATCAGAAAAGACATTTTACTATTTATATAACTCGCTTGCCCCACAAACTATATCTGTGGAAACGGCACCCAAATTTCAGGCTCCGGCTCCACCATCTAAAAATTTTTGCCTCCAGCCATCCAAAATTGCTTGGGCTCCGGCTCCACAGTCTTGATGAGTACAGTGCAGCTTGTCGGATTTTCAAGCGCATCACCATGAGCACGAAACCTTGTATTTGAACCCAAAAAGAATTGGTCAATCATGGAAAGATTTATTGAAGAAGCAAGTCTAGGTATGACTGGGCGTGTGTTTTCACAACTATTCCAACCAAAAAAATTCGGCGCACCACCAAAGAGAAAGTGAGTGAGGTAATGACCAAGCAATATTACAAAAGCCATGATGGTTTGAAAATTATGGGACTTTCTAAAAAATATTTACAAAATGTGTCTGAAACTGCCAGTGACACAATTGCTATGAGCCTTTTAATTTACTAGTGTGACCCTCAATTTACTAGTGTGACCCCCACCGTCTATACAACTCAATGCACAGTTTCAGGCGCTTTTTGCCCATTAAAAATCGTCTGCATTCAGATATCTCCTAGCATAAAACTCGGCATTCAACTTATCTACTGGAGCAGCCCTGTCCAGCCAAAGGTTTTGTGCGGCCCAATTGAAAGTTTTCGTTGTTGTCTATGGGCAATATAATGACAATATGTCCTTATTTTGACAATCCTAAATTTGATATTTTTGATGTAGTGGTCCTCACTGCCTGCTTATCGCGTGTGTACTACGTACCAGCAGTTTGTCCTGCGTCTACCGACGCCTCGGTGCAAAACTGATTTATTGTGTTTCTACTTCTACCTGTTGATCCACTGGCACGAAACTGATTTCTATCCTTATTCCACTGGCACTGCACTTCAATGGTGGCCCATTTGCGCTGTGCCAAAATTTTGTTATGTTAAAAAAATTAAATCTAAAAAATATTTTTTCAAAAACAATTTCACTTCACAACAATAAATTTTATTTAAAAATTTTTAAAAGTGAAACAAATTTATTCTAAAAAGAATGTATTTTGTTTCTCAAGAAAAGTTTATGACAAATGTTTTTCTTTATGCGTCCAATTTCGCCATCGACATGTTTCCCATTAAAATTTGCGAATAAAGCATGTTCTAAATTCATTTGTTGTAAGTTCGTTTTTTACGGCAATATCTAATGGATCATCGTTGACTTTATTTGTAAGGTACGTTGCTTTGCATTCTTTCCACGAACTCTAGCAAGTTTTAATGGGAATCACTTTGTTGGCGGAGTTGGGCGCAGTAACGAAAATAAAATTCACCATGAAATTTTTTGCTTGGAAAAAAAAACTTTTTGTAAAAGACATTCTTTTTCAGTTTCAAAAGGTCTGTCAAGCGAAAAACAATTTTTTTCAATGAATTTTTGAAAAATTAAAAAATAAATTTTTTCAATGAATTTTTTTTCTGTGAGAACAACATTTTTACAGATGTATTTTCAAAAATAACAATTTTTCGTAGAAAAATTTGTAAATCAAAAATTTTTAACGCAACTAAATTTTACATGACGTAAATGAGTCACCATACACTTCCCTATGACATCACTGTTCAGGAATGATTATTGCTGTCAAACAGCCGTATGGCATTGCTGTTAGGATTCGAACGATTTCAGTAATTTTCTACTAAGCTGTAATTGCTTCAGATTAAAGAAAGTACTTTGAGATGCGGCCCTTATTTAAAATAGTGACATAATTTTCAGCCCAGTAAAGCATTTCGGTTGGACATAGCTGTACTAGAGCACAGTTTAAAATCCGTAGTTCAGGAATTTTCGGCATTTTTGCATTCGCAAAGCTATAGCAGCTTGAAATCTCAATGACTGTAAGTCGTTAATTAGGGTTGTTTAGAGCGTGCATGCAGCTGTCACGGTGATTGCGATTAAGAAAGGTAAACAAATAATACTGCGAACTTTCTGCTAACATTTCAGCCAAGTAAATTCATAACTTGAGAAGAGCCACAGGGAATGGTTTTGTAAACCAATTATTATTTCGAAAAAGAAATCAAATTATGTCTTTGTATGATATATCGTTATTTAAACAACCTTGCCTATGTATTCCATATACAAAACAATTAAACGGAAAGAACCACTGCAAGACATTTAACCTCACATATATTCATTACAACAGAAGAAATATTGAATCATAAATTTTTCATACAAAAATTAAATCAAAAATGTCTCACAGTCTAACCAAGCACTGACTCGATTTTTGAAGAAGGTCAGTTTTATCAACTTAGATCCGTTTATACTCAGCTTGCAATAATCTCTGCCACAAAATAACCAATTCTTTTCTGAACAAGTCGCTCTGGTATGCAACTTAAATTTAAGCATGGAATCTCGATTCAAACAACTAGTCTCCAAGAAGGTGTCGCAGTCGAATCAATCAACAAATGTTTTTAACAGGGAATCGGTTTCACGAAACTCTACGCATCCTTAGTCCTAATCGCTTATTCAAACAAATTCTATTTGAATAAGATTTCAGGACTGAGGTTGCGTAGAGCTACGAGAAATCGATTTCCTACTAAAAACATTTGCTGATGATTCCAATGCATCACCTCTGTGGAGACTATAGCTACTTCAAAACAGATATGTGCAAGTCTGAATCATCGCAAAGTCATGAAAACAGAGTTCAGTCTGCCGATTCCTTCACAGTAGTAATTTTATGCCGGTAATCCCGGTCTGCACACTGCTGTGCATGTCTGGTCATTAACTGTTTTCCAATGCTAAAGACCTGTTTAACAAATCTAATTCAACAAAACTATGTCAAGGGATGTGATTTGAATGATTTTAGGTAAGTAGGTTTTCTCTCTACTCACAGGCACATTACAGGCTTTCTGCGGAAATGATGAGCATTTGCGCTTCGGTGTTGACGGAAAGTACTTGAAACAGCAATAAATGTCTTTGCCACGAAATCTCAACAACATTTGTCCTCCTTTGCCCAAACATTTCTACATATAACAGAAGGCATAACAGCGCCCTGCGAAGGTATAATGTCCCAGCCATACCAGTGTATTAACAGCGATAAAGTCGTTCCGAATAAGCTTTCCTACTCAACCTTTCAACAAACACGTTACAACCTGACTTTATTTTTCAGAAACAACCCGTTTAATCAGTGTTTGAAAAAACCACACGAGCAACGCTCCACCAAAAAGCATTTTCTGTGTTACTGGCAAGACTGAGAAGTAGCTCATCTTTCAAAATCTATCACACGGCTGCGTAGGTTTCCTTACAGTTTTCAGCACTGCAGACTTTAGCAAACACAGCAGCTTTCATTTTGATCAGATCTCGCAGCAGATTTTATTTCACCCTTGCGCACATCATTTCTGCTAATTTCTCTTACGGCATTCGAGAGCATTGTTAAAATTGGGAAAAAATTTGCATCCATCTTTTACATTGTTTGAAACCAGCAGCGACAAGGGTCGTGCAGTGAAAGGTACAGAGCTAAGCTCGAAGTCTTCAAACTCTGTCAGCACATAGTCGTTCGGGTTCTGTACCATGCTTTTCCAAAAGGCAAGACCTCCGAGTAAGTCACGTGACCATTCTAAAAAGGGCAAGTTATCAAGTTTCGCTTTGTCTTAAACACGTGCGAAGAAAGCGAAAAGAGCGGCAAACCGATTCAAAGCTATGGTTTGAATTCACTTCACCCTGCTCAAAAGCAAAGGGCAAGGGTTGTAGTGGCACGCTAGTTCGCCTGTAAGCTATTTAAAATGTGAGCACTTTTTTCAAAAATTTACCGCAAGATCTTGCATATTCCATACCGCGAAAATGTTTTTATTGGCCGCTCGAAAGGAATCGTAAATTTTATGAAATGGCATAGTTTAGAACTGCACACTGCGCAAAAACGTGAATCAAACGAAGCGCAACACTTTCTCCTCACCTCGATAAGCTTTGGCGTTCAACTCATCTCACTGCGCTTCGTTAGGAAATTTCCAACGCATGTCATACTCCTCTGAAACACTTTCGCTATCTTTCGCAGACGCTTGTCGGGTGTGCCTGTCATTCTGAGCACAACGCGCACATCGTAAGCAAGCATCTTGCATTGCAACACAGCGATTGGTCAATCGAGCAGTGATCTCATATCACTTGAAATGTAGCGTCCCTGTCTGACGGCCGCGAGAAAAGATCAGATTGATGAAACACACGATTGCCTAAGTTTTGCCCCCCAAACACGCACCATTTCGTGACGTTAAATGTGGAACAAAACAAACACTTTTGCCCTGTTTTCTGACTTTTTGACAAACTGTTCTGTCAGCATATTTACTGACACATTTTCTTGTATCTGCTCGTGCGGAAAAAAAAAGAAAAACCGTAAAACGATGCGACGCAAATGTCGGTTCCCACTGAGAGTGAGCGCAAAGATCTTTAGTGAGCTTGCATTTTGCTCCGTATAGCTACAGTGACTTTCGCATACGTCACTAAATCAACACTGCCTCATCAAAACCTTTCAACTCAACCCTAATTTGTTTCTATAGTGACAATTGGCCGCAGGCCCAAGCCTGAATTAGGCGTATGTCGGCTTGACACAAGAGTGAAACAACAGCATCCAGTTAAACTTTACTACATGGCAATCAGTTGATCAAGAGCACGCAGTAAACAACGGGGTGAAATAAAAAACAGGGATAGCCAACCCTGTACAAAGGCAGATAGAGCAAGCAAACAAAATCGAAAGGAAAGCACAAAACTGCTTGTCAGAGGAACATATTACTTGGTTGAAAAAGTACCCAATTACACAATACATTCACGTGCTTGAGTAAAAAAGTAACATCAGGCCGTGAAGTTCAGACTTTTGTAACCGAACAAAATATAACTGAACGATTCCAGTTTCAGAAAGAGCATCGAACCCATTAAGCGAAAGACGATACGACTTTTCAGTGATTTGACTGAGGCTGTTATACAAGTTTGAGAGGTTTTTGGAACATCGAAAAGTTCTTCTCCAGGTTTCCTAACAAGAATACCGGGCACGTATTTTTACAAAACATTAGCGGCCTGTGACTTAGGCGCTGCATACAGTGAATAGATACCTTTCCGGGATTAGAACCAAACAAGTGCCTGGCAACTTGCTTTGGCAGAAAAAATTTTTGACGGACAAAACAAACGAGGATAAGTGTAATGAGCTTTTGATATCTAAGAGGTGCTAATTCCACAATTGGCATGGTTTGATTTAGAGCAGGGGTGCCCAAACGTTTTTCAAAGCAGGCCAAATTTGCTCATGTGAAGGTGCCCGAGGGCAAACAGTTCCTTTGGACATTTTACTGCAAGGTGCAGGTTAGCATTTCGTAAAGGGTTTGAAGTAAATTCAATCTTTCCAACGGCTGTCATGCGCATATTCGCTTTCAGCACATCAAGACACAACGGGGAACGTTATCAGTAGAACGAAACCGCCGTCTCTCCGACTCAGAAGCGTAATCCAGGCTTTGGCGGACCATATACAACACAATCTGAAACCAAAACCGCGGGGCCATGTGAAATGTGTCCGCGGACCGCACTTCTGGTCAGCCCTGATTTAAAAGCTATTGTGGGAGTTTTTTGCAAGGCATGATAACCTTCCAGTTTGTTTCTTAAATAATATCGAAAATAATTCAAAAACTGGGGTGGAACAGTAGAAGTAAGGAGGTTACCAAATAAAAGTTTGTAATGGAAAATTATAATATGAACATCTTTTCTACTCTAGTGCTTGCTGGTCAAGACCAAAGTTAAATTACAGTTAGGCAGTAGCTTTCATCAATACAATTAGGCACTAACCTTTTGTTGATAAAATTTTCGAAAGAACTGAGCCAGAAAACATGAAGAATAAAAAAAAACACCTGCAAAGTAATTTACCTACGAAATACACTGGACGGGAAAACGTATTTTCATTATAAAAATGTCAAAATGAAAACTTCAAGCAGGACAAAAATGTAAGACGTTGCGAAAGAAAGGTTACGCTTTAGGCATAAATAAGGTTTTCTAGAGCAACATTCCATAAGTTGACTTAAACCACAATATTTTGGGAAAATAAACGATTAAATTTTAAGGATATGGAGCTAAAAAGTATATTGAAAGCCCGTCTATATATAAAATTCGAAATTACCTCCAATTTTCATTTGCGATGGTTTGGTTTCCTCTCCTGATTATAAACCCTAGCTGAGGTAACACGTTTTGCACGTCTATGAGGACCAACAAGCGAGCAAGCATTGATAAATCACTTGGGCTGTTTACAACATTCATGGCAAAACTTACCTAAATTTATCCTCTTCGTTACCATTGGAATATTTTTATCTGAGACTATAATCGTTTCTACACTCTTTTATCAAGTTCGCATTCGAATCAGTTTGGATAGACCAATTCAGCACTTGACCATATCATATTTGACTGTGCAAAATTAAACACCTTTTGTTAAAAACAAACATTATTTCTCAAATAGCATCCTGGTTGAGATTCGTCGATGGTTTTACACTCTTGACCCTGATGGGACATAATATCTCAGTAGTAAATACTGCAGGGTTAAAAACGTCCACTTGCGGTTTACATGTATTGGAGCAGTGGTTCCCAAACTGGGGCAAAACTACCGCCTGGGGTAATATGCGATTCTCTGAGGTGTAATGCGAAACCAAAAGCACAATGTTGTTCTATATTATGAGTGATTGCTGCGAAATATTGAGGGTAATTAAGACATACCGGTAATCGCTACCTTTATTTGGGTAACGGCTTGAACAGGTTTGGGAACCACTGCATTGGAGGAAAAAATAACGCAAAACGAAAATTTACACTTCCACTTATTCGTAGAAAAAGAATTTCATGCTGAAAATTAGATGATAAGAATGAAGGCTTGTAAAAATTGCTTGCATGCCAATCAGTGTTTAAATTAAACGACGTGTAAAATCCGACGATCAAACACCCGTTTCTGTTTTATCAAAATGAAGAAAAAATTAATACCAGCAAGCACAACTAAAAAATAGTTTGGGATTCACAACAAATGACCTACCTCGAAAAACAAAGTGTTTACAACCGCTTTTATGCGCGAAGCAACCGTGGTACTTAAAGCAAGGGTTATGGAGCCGCACAACCGGGTCTGCCCTAGCTAAACCCTCTCATTCCAACCTGAACACAACTTTCTGGCTCGCATTGGTCGGGTTAGGTTTTTCCAGTCAGTTGCGGCAACAGCAACTGTGACAAAGGACCGCTAATGCCAAGTTCAGGTTTCGCAGTGGGGCTTAGTCCCGCAAGGATAAGCTGAATGGGAACCGACTTGAAGTATCAAGCTGAGCAGGAAAGTTGGCCTGAAATCTATTATTACAGGCTTTGCTGCGTTTGGGGTGAGGTAAAAGTGCATGGTCATTCGCGTTGAAAGTAAAAGCATTGAAGACTCGACGCAAAATACACTGTCGCTGCTGAACTACACAAAAAAGACCAACCGGCAAAAAGTACATTCTTACACCATTTGCTCGGGTACATTGCTGCAACCTATATTAAGGTATCATAATCATAATGCTTTTTGCGAATTGTTAAACTTAGGGTTGACAACCAGTTAGCTGCAGACCATCACCAAACTCAGACTCATTTGCTATTGAGTCAAGGAAAAAGCTTAATGATCCTTTTAATTTAAGCAGTGTTGTATTGGCTCTGTAAGCTTTCCAGATGTCTTTCAACGTCATTTCTAATCATTTTGCAGTCTTGCAGCAAAACCTGGTGCATGAATACGACAGCTGACATAACCGGTACGAACGGTAAACATATAGATTGTCGACTGCTGAGTCGCGCATCACAGTGATAACAGTTTCATCACATCTACTATAAATGCGAAGGGTTTGGTTTGATCAAACAGCAACCGTGACACGGACGTCTTGCCCACCATCTCACCCAAAAAAATCTAGTGTGCAACTAACAAAATAAACTTTCTTCAAATCTCCGCTCTTTTTTTGTCCTATAATAACGTTGGACATGCAATGTTAATGAGGACAAGAGCACCAGTTACTTCACCAAAGTCATAAGAAACATCAAACAATACACAAATGCCCACGGACTGTGCACTTTTCGGAGACCTTGAACATATCGTGGCATCCATTTGTCAATACCATGTCAACGCAGAGCAAATTGTGAAATTTTTTGGTTGAAAATTTGTGGAAGTGTTTTCAAATTTATTCCAGAAGACCTTGTTTTGTGGCATTTCTGTCAAAGAATGGACAGAAAAAATCGACTATCTTGACCGATAGTTGCCCCACTTGTTTCAGCACAAAACTCCAGAACGCAAGCAAATGATTTCACAATAACTATGACCTACACCTACTTTATGAAACACAGTGCTTCAACTTTAATATACTGATCAACATCGCATCGTACAGAAAACACTCCAGTACAGATGGAGAGAAGTCGCAGGGGTTTCCATTGCGACAAAAAACGATGAAAACTACCCGTTTGGACAGGCCAAATTTTTATCGCCAGGAGGTACCACACGCTGTTGACGGTAAAGCTTGCTCGAATTTAAAGTCTTATAAAGCGTCACTGTGCTTTGCGCCAAGCAAACACCTCGCCTCTGTTTCGGTTGAATGGCTCGTTGAAATCCGCATAGGTTTTTGCGAAACTACGTTGCGTACTAACCCAGCAAGACAGGGCTCCGATCTACAACATCGCGATTCATCTGAGACGCCCGATCTACCTTGTCGAAGTATTTCTACACGCTACGCGTTCTTGAACTAATTTAGAACAAAATAGGATGACCTCCGACAAACTTTTGTAGGGAATACTGGTTCTCGGTTTTGCTGAATCGTGCGTAACATAGCGCAGCGGAAACGGCGGAATGATCGCTGCTCGAACAACGCTATCACTGCAGGTGCAAACAAACCACGCAAACCACGAAGTCATGCATGGCTGAAGCGTGCTGGACAACAGGAAAACAAATTGGGCACGCTTGAATAACGTTCTTTCGCCTTGGGCACAAAACATCACACTTTGCACAAACCATCACACACCCCTTGCTGTTGAACTTGAAGACATAGCCCGGAAATCTAACACGTTTCAATACTGATTCCAAAAACGAACGTTGCTCTAACACACGGTTCTAACTAGGTTGATAATAATTAGACCAAGCCACAGGTTGAATAGAAATTCTTGGCCAGAATATGCTAGGGTTGTTGAGATTTGGGTTTACAACCGAAGTTACGGCGTTAAATTGAAATGCCTGATAAAGGACAGGCCATGACTGCTTAATAGATAGATCCATAATGCTTTTTCTCGACAACTAATTTCAATTGCACAGTGACTTGGTTATAAAAAACTCGGCCAGAGTAATGAAAGCAATGGTAAATTTAGAGTAGATTATGTCATGGCCAGGGTTTGACACAAGTGACCAACCGTAAAACTTTCGCTTCTCCCGTAGAGCTCAGGAAGAAATAACAGCTTGGACATTTCAGCATCAAGACACCACAAGGGCGACGCAGCCGAATCTGATCGCAAATTGCTTTGCCAGGAAAGCGATTTCGTGTCAGCGACGTATCTTCAGTCCAACAAATTTGTAAGCAGAAACGTACATGCGAAATCACGAAAAAGACTAAAGCATCGTTTAGATTGCAGTTCGCAGCCTCACGTGAGTGCCGACCAGGCACCTTGAAATATGTGGTCATGAAACAGTCTAGTTTGACTTTCAAGAAATTTTTAGTAAACCACAAAAACTGCAATGTTTTCCAAAAACACGTTCCTAACCAAAAACGTAATATATTCTAGCAAGAAAAGCTTTCGGAATGATAGTAAAACAAGTTAAGGTCAGTTTTGTCCACGTTTCAACTTATTGGCTGCAGCAAAACGAACGAGCTGCTACTAACATAAACGAGAGACGGTAGAATCGGACAAACAAATCCTAAATATCCTGAGGCGACATCTGCTACACTACAGGATTTGATCGCTAACAATCTTAAGGGAGAGCTTCGGAAAGCCATGTCTTCAGCAACATTTTGCTTGAGCCTCGGTTGTCAGGCACATTTCAAAGTTAGCTGCTTGTAAAATTGTGCTTTACACACTAATTTTCTAGTCAATTTAAAATAACTGAAACGTGCCCCTCCGAAAGTGACGCTCGTTCGCATGCTCTTGCGAAATCACATTTGCACGTCTTGCCTATTTGTGTGCAAACAACCAGAGCAGGTTTAAAGCCATGTTTGCCCGCTGTGACTGTTTGTCCCTGCGGCTGCCGCAAATACGTGTGGAATGCGAACGTGTGAGGGGCAAAAATGCAAATTTCACTTCATGTTTCAAGAGCTGTACTATTGACGATTGCAACGCTACACCACCATTGACATTCATCTCATCATATCACAGCTGAATACAAAACCTGCACCTGGGTAAACCATTTAACTACGTTTTCTAATAAAGCCGTAAGACTGCGCGCACACTACGCAATGTTTCACAAAACAGTGAAAAGTGATGACTGTGCGTTACTGGCACGTCTTAAAAAGTACGATTTGCGCAAGGCGAATCTTCTCTTTCGTAAAAAAGCTTTTTGCCTCGTGTTGAATTGAGAAAGTGAACCAGAACAAACACAGACTTTCGACTGTGTCAACAGCTCGACACAACTACAAAAGTGTCAAACTAGTTTTGATAGTGTTTTAATATTTTTCCAAATTTTTCACCTAATGTGAAGTCAAAGGATTCCAGTGATGAAATAGCCTATTTTGACTTCAAAAGTAAACCTTGCCCAAACCATAAAAAGGGGAATTTTTACAAAACTTTATCCTCAAATTCTTCTTCCTAACACCAAAAAATGTCAACAACAATTGCGAACAAACATGAACTTTGTTTTGTATGACGTCGATACCTTTTCACAAGTATTTTAATTGTATACCAAATACTGGAAGGACGCCAGATACGTAACTGTTAGGATTTCATCTTCATCACTGACGATTTAATAAAGCAGCACAGTTTTCGCGCTATGCGGAGCACAGACAAAATTTATGCATGGTAGCCAGCCCGTCTTCCTCGTGGGTGCAACTCAACCAGGTATACCAAACCTCTTTTCAGTAAAATTTCAATACAAAAACGTTTTTAATAGCATTTGTTCACCATCAGTCGCGAATGCTGCACGCACTGCACACACTCGTCCGGCAAAATTTTCCTTTTTTCTGCAACTGCAGTGTTGCGAAGTCAAGTTACCACATCTATCACAGACCAAGTTTTGTCCGGCAAAGTGGCGAGGTTGCCCATTTTCTGCACTTCTCACCATTTTGTTCCCTGGGAACATTGATTCAGGCGTAGGAATGCGGGGTCTTCATGATTGATGCATTGGTGGGATTTCACGGTCTGCTCAGTGCTTACAGAGGTAAGGGCTGTCACTCGATAGTTTCATAACCGTTGCATTGGAGGCGGTTTACAGTCTGCTCACAGTGTAGGGCCTCTCGGCCATTATTGTTCTCCAGTAAGCTCCAATTGGTGAACCGGGGCCCAAAAGTATGTGCCGAGGATCCTTATGGTGAGATAATTAAGAAAAGAGCTGAAAATCTAAGAAAAAATCTAATTTAAAGGGAATTAACTTCCACTTTGCTTGAAAAGATACGGTAAGCTTTAAACTGAGCGAAGAAGACACTACGACTGTCAACAAAACATCGTTATCCTAAAAAATACATCTCCATTCACCGGTAGCAATGTTTAGAGTAACACTGATGTCCTGTTATTGTATCGATTTGCTAAAAGACTTGGCAAGCACACATATGACCACAAAGAACTATACCGTTAGCATCACCGCTTGAATCTGCCAGTGGGCTACACAGAAGCAAAATACCCAGTAGTCAGGTCTACTTGGGTTCAAAGACGCCACGGCCCATGTGTAGCCCGCCTGTTTGCACAAGAACGACAACGGAACTCGAAGCGATTTTTTAATTACCGTAACAACAAAGCTCGTGGTTGCATACTCTGCCAATATCGACTAAAAACGAACTTGTTGAAAACATTCCGCGCCCCTGTTGAAAACATTGCGAACCTGTTGAAAACATTCCGCGCCCCTAAATGTTTACAGCGATCGTATCTACTAGTTTTCAACTCAAAAGATGTAGCAGAACGTGTAAAGTGACCATACTATACATGATGTTCGCAGTTCTGCAGTGATAACTTAGCGTTCAACAGCTTTGAGGTAAAAATGTTCCCTTACAAAGTAACAATGTGAAGAACATTTGACCACGTTTTTCAAAAACTAACATTAAATCTGAAGAAATGACCCAAACAACCTGGTCACGTGTTTTAATTAACACTGGTACCCTCAAAATTCATAAGCCCTATCTTTGCACTTCTCCCGCGCTCTTGTGTATGACACTGGCTCACCTCATCCACCCCGCTTCTTTTGGTTTGATTTCAGTTCTTGCACTTAAGCCAGTGGTTCCCAACCTTTTTTGATGCATTCCTGATTTTGCTCATTTTGGAATTTTTAACTCCTCCTCTTTGGAAATTTCATTCCTCCCCTGGTCGGATTCGTAGGCTAGTATTAACTACAATTGGAACAACGGTCTTTATTGACGACAATAAATTGATTAATAAAAGCAGGACGTAAACTATTTGTAGTCAAATCATGCTACTAAAGTTTGTCAACAAAACCGTGTGATATTCCACTAAGAAACTTACAAATATAAAATGAAATAAGTAATTGAAAGAGCTAATGACAACTTGAAAAGAAGTACAACACTTATAATGAATAGGTAACTTCTCTAACAATAAAGTGGAAATTCCTCCCAGGTTGGGAACCACTGACTTAAGCTGTCTGTTTGTCACTAAATATTTTGTGTATGTCTTCAATTATCTGGTTTCATGTAATTCTGTATAGTCGCACAAGCTTTTTTGGGTGAAATACCCCTGCACTTTACTGTGAAAATTTTGAAAAAAGATGCTGTGCATCCAAAAACAGATACGCAAAAACTCCAGGTAAAATGACTCAAATTTACTCGAGTCGTGCTGTTAATGACTGGAGGTGACCAGACGCTTACCATCACCAGCAAAATGCTTGAACCACTTCACCAAATTTTTTTAGATTAGATGATTTGATGAAATTCTTATCAGCATAACTACTTTGAAGCAACGCAACAGTAATTTCTGAAGACAAACTTGGCACGGTTGACTGAAAAATATATGAGGTTGACCGAAAAAAGAAACTTAGGGGTGACTAAAATGCATGTCTCGCAATGTCTCGTGACAGCTGATGACTCGACATAGATCCGAACGGTATCCGTCTTGACACCCGACACAAGATACATAGAACGTGAAAAACTAGGATTAAGATTTCTGGATTCGGATTTCTTAGGATTCAGATCTTGCTTGAATGCCATACGCTTCTTCGGTGACCATCACATCACCGGTGTAGGAGGCGGGGGTACAAGCCCATCCCCAAAAGTTTTGATGTGGCGAAAATCCAGGCAAAGTTCCTTAAAATCCGGGCAAAATATGTGGAAATTTTGGCAAAATGTGTGAAAATCTTCGCAAAATTGCTGAATGTGCTTTGATTTTTCAAACATGGCACCCAAAATTGAATTGCAGACATTTTTTTATTTTTTTTAAGTCACCTTTTTATTTAGTTCTTTTAGGTTAAATTTGGGCAAGTTTGGGGGAAATTTGGAATGGTGCTTGAAGTGCTTTGCTTTGAAGAAATGCGCCCAACATGATATGAAATGCAATCCTTTTTTTTAAAGGTCGTTTTCTTTGGAGTTTATTCGAGCACGTTTGGGGAAATTTGGGCAAAAATCCTTCGCACCCCCAATAATTTGCCTGCTCCTACACCTAAGCATCACATCATTATACAGGATGGCGCGGAGGACAGAAAACGCGTGAGAAATTCTTGTTTGCGCAGATCAGATGCTCCTTGGAAGGCATAGCACTGACATACAGATGTATGTATATGTTTGGAGTTTGTCAGTTATGAGTGCCACAGTCGCACGCCGCCACTGTCAATCGAAACACTCGCGAAGTGTACAAAGAACTACCATGCAAAGTCAATATTTGTTTTAACTTCCAGCCGGCCAATATCGCTATATCGCGTTCGGTCAGCGAACAGCTTTCCAGGCCAACACATTTTGATCAGCCGCACTTTGCAAGTTCGGCAGCAAGGGGAGCCTATTGCCGTCTGACCCAGCGCTGTGGCTGTTCATGTGTCTGTGAGCAACATTATACTTAATGTTACGTTTGGAAACCAGATTAATAAACCATTTGTTAGTTTGCAAAAAGTGTACCTTAGTATTATGTGATCCGTGCGCGTAGTGTTGTTCTGATGACTAAGTTTGCTTCAGAACAATAAATGCAATTTTCTGCAACGCAATATATGTTTACTGCATCCAACAAAAGTGAATGGAAATGTCGTTGTGGGTTTTTGCTTCCTTTAAAATTGGAAAACGTCTCTGGGGTATTGACCCGATAACCTTCCGGTTCCTTCAAAGCCCTGGCGTCCTTGCTCTAATTGTTTTTTATTGCTGGAATACTAATTATCGCCAAATAAAATCAACTCAACTCACCGTACTGACGCATTAATAACAAGCTACAACTAGTCTTATCTTGACGTTGCAAACCAGGCGATTTCGATCCAATGCCAGAGATGATAATTCTTTAGCACACCAGCTTCCATGTCATGCTTACATAGCTATACACTGTGGAAATGACGTCACTCATTGTGAAAGCAACGCGCCACCAACAATTCTGCGATCTCTCAGCATGTAATGTAGGACGTAGATGGTGCTTTGACAAAGATTGCTATTGTCGGAAATTGCTGGCCTTATTCTTTTGGTGTCATCGCTCTTGTGGTATTTCGTCATAATTACCGTACTACCCAGTATTACTGCCCTCCACTTGCCTTTACTTCAGTGCATAGCTGTTGCGTTCCGAATGCTTCGTGTTTTCTGTAAGTTTTGTTGTCTTCTTGTGCAGTGTTACTTCGCTCATTAATTAGCTATCTTGACCATCGCGTAGCCCAGGGGTTCCCAACCTTTCTCTAACCATGTACTCCTTCAGCATTTCAACAGATAAGCATGTACCCCAAAAAATTCTTATGACGAAAAGAGTAAAGACTGAGTAAAATAACAAAAATCAACTCACTTTTTAATAATAAATAATACATCAATATATGTTTCCTTTCTAGTGCTAACATTAAATGTACCCTTCAGATAGACAAATCTACCCCTACGGGTACATGTGCCCCGGTTAGGAACCCTTGGCATAGCCTATGATGATGCTTCAGCGTTGTGCTATGTTCCACTTCGCTCGAAACTTCTGAGGCCTTAAAAATATTTAGTGACTGCAATATTAACTGCTTGGATATTAATACATTTTAAAGAAACACAGGGTTTGTTTGTTGTGCATCAAAGCTAAAATTACAGTAGTGTTTATTCCTTTGGCAAATATTCGCATTACTTCGATGATTTGTACATCACCACGGAAAAACGTCGGGCTTGATACGTTGTTGCAGGTCAAAGTCCTGTTAGTTTCTAATAAATAAAAGCCGGAAGCCCGTTTATATTTTGCTTGATTAAAGGCTTGACTGCTATTTCATTTTCTGCGGAAAGCAGTGTAAAGCTCGAAAGTCATAACTATAATACACAAATCCAACTTTCACAAACAAAAGTTTAACATTCGTGGCAACTGTGGTATTGCAGGTGGTTAAAATTATTTTGTCTTTTCTTTATAAAGACATCCTTCCAACATAGCTAACTCGCGCCGATAGTCACTTCATAACCCACTTTCAAAAAACGCAACAAATCGCAAGAAAATTTCTAAATGTCTACGTATGCCTCAATGCGGTTAGATGTTATCGTACGTTGCAATGTATCAACGCTGTTAAAAGAAAGTGGAAACCCATCGCACATATGAAAATGATCCGTGGAATTCATCAAGTCTGGCAGCACTACAGCGGCAATAGCAAGGCTACAATCTACTACGACGACATATCACAACCATTCGACGCTTGTACCCTAGCCTAAAGTTTTGACGGTATTATCGGTCTGGCACAACACTAAAACTGACAGTCACAGATCATCCTGCATTTGTTGTGGAACTGTGCAGACTTACTTGGCAATATTTTTTAATCAATAAAACAAGCTGCTGAAAAAACTTTCTTTCTTTGAAAATTTTGGTCTTCACAACATGTGAGACACGATGGTCATGAAGCGAAAATCGCTTTACCTTCACGCTTTTGAAACTCGTCTAGACAAGCCTTGCTTACGACGGAAAGTCGTACTCCGCAGCAGTCGCTGGTCAATCTTCAAGCCTGTCATCGGCGAAGCAGGGCGGGGCTACGTTACTTGCGCGACAGCGAAAAAAAGCGACTCGGCCGCGGTCTGTGACGTCTGCCACTGCTACGGCGGTACACCCGCTTTCTGCGCTCTGTCTGTTTTCTCGTTGATCCGTGTCGTGGGCGCTTTTTTCAATCTAGACACAAACCGTCGATTTAACTTAGACGGATCAATTGCTCGACAACAATGAACCGATCGTGTAGGACTAGGTATCATTCACTATCACCGGCGCACCATTCTGCATGCAAGGTTGTTAGTGCACACTTGCGCAATTACAGAGCATGCTTTAACAGCAAAGTTCTCGTAACGGGCAAGTGGTTTCGTCAGTTCACTGCACACGATGGTTTTATCTCGAGGCTTCTTTTCCGTGGGTGGAAAGGAAATAGTATCACCAACCTTTTCACATAGTCAGATGGGTGGCATTAAACTTACCGCAGAGGTTAACGAAGTGTTTCAGCAAGTGTCACAGCTATGATTCAACGAATTATCGTCGAGTTAAACAACAGCAGGAACATTCACATCATCCTTGTCAGTACAATGCTATTCATTTGCGTGGTACCTTCACTGGTGGTTTGGAAATTCTCCTTACTGTACTGTCGCAACCCACTGACTCAGCGCTGAAGGCTGTTCCGTCGCACAGCTACGTATTATCAAGCTGCCGGCCATAAAACAACTATTTACCACACGGTTACATCAAACGCGGCGGAGACATTCGTAAATATGCAACGGGCTGGTCTTTGCATGAGTGGTGGTTCGCTCTCGTTTTGACGCTGTGCTTCAGCAAAACTTTGCTCTGAAACTTATGGCAAGATTGCGATAGAGCAAACAGGTCTGTTGCCTCACGCGACATAACCCAATGTTATGTGTAACGACTGTCTCTATACCCACTGTTTGTTGAGACAAATGCGCTGCTGCCTAGTACGTGAAGTGTCAGCAAGTAAGCCCCCGCATGGGTTGGCAACTAATCACCGGTTCTTCTTTACAACAAAAGAATTGTTTATGGGTGCGCTGTGCAGTTTTTTTTCCAGAATTGTTGCCTTTAAAATAATCATGTACACCGGCAACAGGTTCTTATTTCACTGCCCTGCTAGTTATCAGTAATGAGGACGTGAATCAGCTAAACTCCAGTTCAGTCGTGTCACTGATCGGTGCTTGAGGAGTCGGTTTTAAAGTTAACAGGCCTCAGATAAGCGACGTTGATCAGTAATCTATGGTGTGGCGTTGTCACGCGGTTTTGCTCCATGAGGCAACCCAGTGACTGATCACAATGACGACAGAGCCCCTACAGGTTCAGGATATTCTTCACTCACCGCGGAAGAGTACTGGACCGAAACTGTCGCGCTTGAATTATGTTTAAACATTTTAAGTAAGTGGTACCCTGAAGTAAGAGATGCTGGCAGCGCGAACGACAAAGTGCATGATCTGTTTGCGAACAGGTTCCCAAGCTGATTTCACATTATCTTCCAGAGAGTTGATGCTGCAAGATTGAGCATGAAAACCAGCAGAGCCACCGAAACGGGGAAAACTCATTGCTTTAGGCATGCCTTTTTCGTAATACCAGTTGCGTGAGGCAGTTGCTGTTCTTTTTTAATCGGGGTCTTACGGGCAACGGCAGCGTCACGGTGAGAATTTCAAAGCGATACAGCAGGCCCATGCCGACATTTTCTAACCATAAGGAACAGGTCAGCATATTCCAGGCAATTTGCTTAAAGTATGAAGCAGAAACACTCTTTTGCAACGGTTTGCGTTCTCACATTCGCTCTCAACACGCTACGAACGAGGGAATATTAAAAGTCATACCTTCCCATGCCAAGCTAATGGTGCTTTCTTCAAACGCAATTGCTGCAAGTGCAATTCTCTTTTTTCAGCTTCCCATTGATTAACTGTGTGGTTGCGTGCAAACTCCGGCTAAACCGTTTCGTGGCGAAACACGTCGTGAATTCGAAAGAAAATATGCGATTTAGAGCATTCCTTTTTGCTATAAAGATGACCTGAAGGCATTGCGAAATGTCAGCCTCTGAAGATTCTGTCTGGTGTACTAAACCATCATGAGCCACACGAATGCTCTAACGATCCTGAGTCGAAGAGTGGCAAAGCACCGAAGGAGATAACACAAGTTTAAGTAAGTAAATGATCCTGCAATTTAAAATTCTCAATAACGCGTTAATCCCTTCACGAAAGAACTGTATCAATCTGTTTGTTGTTTCTTCACAACGTTTTTACCAACATAGACATAGCGGGTGGGCTAACAGAGGCAAGTCTTACGGGGCACCCAACAAAAAGTTTACAGCACGTAATCAGCGACATTCACGTTCCAATTAATTTGTAATCATCGATTACAGAAAAAAACGAGTAGCAATGATGGTTGAAAGCTCAGCATCTTTTATGAAATGTGATGCTCACATGTTTGCTATCAATTTCGCCTGCTATCTTATATGCCACCTTCAGCCCTCCTGACTCTTTTTTGTTTCGTAAGAAGCACACCTAGATTAGACGACTCCTCTCACATGCTTTATCTTACCACCACTCACCCTGCCTACAAGCCGCCTTTTCACATTGTAATTGCGGCATAGCTTAAACTTGCCTCTTTCATATTTTTAATGAAACTTACTTTCATGCAACGCGCTCTTACACGACTCTTTCTCTGACAACTCACCTTCCCACAACCCCGACCTCACCCAAACTAACCTCACAGTACTTTCGCACTTCTGAGTCGTCAATGCAGGCGGATAACCACTGTTCTTGAGTGCTAGTTGAATGCGATTGATCTCTTCTTTGTAGCTGGCTTCACTGGAGGTCAGAAATTTTGCTCTGCATAGCAATGTTTTAATAACCGTTTTTTCATGTTGTAGAGGATGGTCTGATCGAAAATTCAGATTTCGGTTTGTGTGTGTTGGTTTTCTGTAAACAGTATAGACCAAATAAACGGTATTTTCACGGGTTAGTTTCACATCCAGGAACGCCAGAACTCCATCACTTTCTGTTTCTTTTGTAAATTGAACAGTAGATTCAATGCTATTTAAAATTAGGTTCAATGCTATTTCACCAGTTGCTGTTTCTGTCATAGTGCTGTTTCTGTCAAACAGTGGTAACGTTGAAAATATACAATTCAGTTTTGGATCGCCTCCTCGCGACCCATTTCTTGACCCTTTGCGGCCCTTCTTTTGGTCGCTACACATACAGTAGTTTGGGAACCACTGGTCTAGGGTATCTTAAATGAAACTGAGTAGGTTGAAGCAACTTGAAGGATGCTTTATATGCAGAATCTGTGATATTTGAATAGGTTGCATTTGTGTGAATGTTGATTTGTTTATGTAGTTGCAAGAGAACAAGCAGAGGAGATGAGCTATGAGAAATATATCAAAACAACTATTATTGCTTCATGAAATCTTTGAAAGGTTTATAAAGCTCGGTTTGGTATGTACACAACGCAGACTGGTGTAGTTCATCCAAACAAACGAAAAGGTCATCTCATTCAGTAGACTACAGAAAAAAAACTCCAGTCAAAGATCGACAAATGCACTCGTGCGAAACTAACGTGACCTTCCGCGCCTTGTCCAAACTAGTTACCAAATGCATGCACGCTAGGTTTGGTACCAAATGAATGCACACTAGGTTTGGTTGCCTTGGATTGCTTACAGTTTAATCTGTTAATAGCAACACAGTGAGCGAGCTCTTCACTCCCTCCCTGAAAGTGCGTGGTTTGGTGTAGGAATGCAAAGCTTGCAAAATTTCACGGTGGTTGTGTTGGGAGCATTGATTATATTACTCACAATCAGCAATCTTTGAAGGATATAAACACTTACAGTTAAAAAAAAAAATTTCAGAAAGCAGCTAACCTGGCTTTTTATTTTTTTCTCAGTCGTTGTTTCATATTCTTGTTCACGAGCGACTGCGCATGTGATCGATGTTTAAGTTGTCAACAGGAACAGAACTTCAAGCTTTTTTCTGCACATTTTCACAAAGAGAGCCTTTCAGACAAGTGATTTCGCAAGCAAACTTGGTGTAAAGTTTTGCGTTTTTGTGTTGATTGCGAAACGTAACTTTTCCTATTGCCAATCAACCTTGCTCCATAAGCATAACCAAAGTTTGTGAAAACGATTTGCTTTGCGAAATTTCCGCATTTAAAATTACTGTGCTTGGGTTCAGGCAGCTGAGAAATATCATATCCTGACTCCCGTAGTTCTGTTGAAGATTGCTTTCCTTTGTGCCTGCCCAAGCTGACTCACAGCGCCATAGAAGCGCATTCTATTTTGCGCGGTTTAGAACGGGCATGTTTGTACGCGGGAATAATAACAAAGGGCAGATGTGCCGTCGCTGTGTCTAGCGACTTCGGTCATTTTTGTTTGGAAAAGGTGGTATTAATTGGCATATAGCAAGAGCAACGTTTTGAAACAAAGGGTTACAAAATGATCACAGTCGCTTGTTTGGTGCATTTTCGTTAAGCTGCTGTTGCGCGGTCGACAGAGACTGAAGTTGTGTATCCAGAAATTTGGCAAGACCGTGTTTCGAAACGAGATTGAGCCCACGTATGTTGCTTCATTATTATCGGTAGCGGGTTGAATTTAATGATTTTAGTTAATTGCCCTTGTGAAAAGGGTTTTGCGTGTCTTTTGCTAGACTCCTATTGTGAACAAATAGATAATTAAGGGTTTAACGTCATTAAACGAGGTGGCAGATGCCTCGCTGACTACGAGGACTTTCTAATCACAAACGCAGGCGCCCTTTCGTTGTGACGTAACTAGAGCGTGCTAGGCATTGTTACGCGACAGTACAAATAACCGGCCGTCAACACGTTCCATATTTTCACACAGCAGCGTGAAAAATGCACGACCAGCCCAGTGGAAGGAACGTGAACCGAATGAACTGTTTAGTTTCGTCTTGTAAACCAAAAAGCGGCGGCAACTCTCGGGTAGCTTGTGTGCTGAGTGTGGAACGCACTTCCTTTCGCGCGACTGCAGACGGACTTCCGAGAAAGTGGTTGAGTCGAGTACAGGAACAGATAAAGTGCCCTCTCCGATCTACAACCTTCCCAAAACGACGACCTGCTGAATTAGGAATATATTGATATGACATCACTTAACTGGCTTCACAATCAATATCTGATTAAGAATAGCAGATATACTGTATCAGCACGTGAAATAGAATACCGGAGTTCATATAGCGCACATACAACTACCTTGGACATAACGTCGTGCTCTGGTAACCACATGGCCTTTATAAATTGTGCATAAAGATCACATCATACATCGGTGGCAAAATGCGTGGTCTCGACTGCGTTTAAACCTTTATTAAAGTCTCCTTTTTCTTTTGATTTTTTTATATTAAAAAAAACGCATATATTGAATGTTGTTTTCCCAGCGTTGGAAGATTGGCAGTCAATTGATATATATATATATATTTGGTGCTGCTCAGGCGTTTGCAGCACATTTGCCTAAAGCTGGTAAAATGAGCACTGCACAAAATATACTAGTTTGGAACAAAAGTTCAACTTTGGAGGTTTTCTGAGTAACCCGCAGGTGTGAATTGATGCTTACCAAATTACCTGTTGGAGTGCGATAAATTAACAGTATTCGTATTCTAGCAACATAGAAGAAGCGACGTAGTGTAGAGATTTAATTCAAAGCAAGAATGACAGATTATCGCAAGATTACTGTAAATATTTCTAAAAGTATGTTTTTCCAGTTAAATTATAATTGTTTTGCCTTCGACAATTACGAAATTGTCTCTATCAAACAAAAACTTGTCTTTTGTTCTGTGTGACCTCACACAAAGAAGAGGCAACGCAGTAAACAATGCATTATTGTCATTTAAATTGATTCTGTGTCTTCTATCAACTTCGCATTGACTTCTGAAAAGTTTTCCTATTGTATAGTCCTGGGAGTTCTTTTCTTACCAGGATAACCTCAATTTTTTGCCGGCTTAAAAAATGCTGTTATCTCGAAATTGTTCTTTGAAAAAGTCAGCGATGCTGTTCGTTGAACCTGTTGAAGATTGGCAGCTTATCATGGCCTACACAAGTATAATGAATTGTCCAAGTATCTTGAATTTTGCAATGACGCAAAATTTTAGGCTTCAGAATATTGAATTGGGCAGTCAAGAATATTTTTCGCTGTTGGTTTGTAGTTCCGGTTCAGACGAGGTGTTTGTTCCTTTAAATAAAACTTTTAAATTTTCTTTGAAACACAGCAAACTCGTTTTTACCTTAGTTTACTGTAAGTAAAAGGTGCATTTTCGTAGAGCGCTTCCTCTTGAGAGAACATGCAGCGAATGCACCTGGTGACGCCCTTAGCTGCAGCAAATTCCTCTGATTCAAGGTCCCGCGACAAGTTCACGTCTTAGCTACGAAAAAACGAAAAACTATAGGCGTTCGCCGTGAGGCCGGAGTTATCTCGCGTGAGGTATGCCTCAACGCTGTAGCCTTTCGGCATTTTTCGAATTTTTGAGCGGACCGCGTCACTGCGCAAGACCGTGTGCCGGTGGAATGCGGGCAATGATGTAATTGGTTCAACGCGCGATGTCACAATCTACGGTGATTCGGAAGTTTGCAACACTAAGCCATGCAGAACCACTTTGATTGAATTGCCAGTGACTCAGCCCGTAACAACTCATTGATTTGGTGCAAACATTTCTGCTCGGAAAAAGTGGAGGAAGTTTGATCTTTAATTTACTGTTGAATCGAAACATCTCCAAATGAAAATATCAAGATCGTTACTTCCTGCGTGTGAAGTCATGAATAAAAACATTTGCGAGATAGTATAACTCGATACGGATTTTCGAAATCCCTGGAAGAGTTCTTAGCTATAAACCTTGTCGTTACCGCCGCGGAAAGTCAGTGCAATGTTTGTAAGAACGTCTGAAGATAGTCAGATGAATATCGATCATGATATGTTCATTACGAATGTCATGGGTTAAAAAGTTGAAATAATGATGTGATGTTAAAGATGTTTGTCGTCAAATGCTTTTGCTCACCATTGCATTAAGTGTTTCCGACATTCCATCAGCGAAAACATGGCATCACCTGTCACTTTGCTTTGTAAATTGAATTGGCCATGTGTGTGCCTCTTAGCTTCCATTCTTGATTACGCGCTTGATGTGTTTCGGAAAAATTATGAACAGAATTAATAGATTGATCAACTCACAAACAATTAAGCGGAAACCAAATCCAAATTACCCACAGATTCATTTGTCAAACAAGTTACACTGAAAGCAGATGTAGAAATGTGAAAGCCTGAGTTTGCTTTCAACAACGGCAAAAGCGAACAGCTCCATGTTGGCCCCAGTCGCTGCATGACATGTCTCGGTTGTTTACTGCGATTATCTTCTAACGTCATGAGCTTTTTCAGCGACGATGAGTTTTTGAGAAACCCACCTCGAAGTCCAGCGGTTGGAATTCCGGTGAATGACGGTCAAAACAAAATTCGGTTTTCGTAGCCTCAAGATGAAAGCATGTTTTCTGCTTTGTGCACCACCACCAGAGGGCTGCAGAAATGATGACAGCTTCAGAATAGTACTGGCAGATTCTTGCGCTTGCCCTTTCATTCAACCCCCTTCGACGAGCGCCAAGGAGAAGGCAAACAGGCAGGCGTTAGGAATTCTGTCTATTCAAGCCACACGCTGTAATCCATGGGTAAACTAACCTGATTGTGTGCTTCTACTCAGGCTTTACCAACGGATCACTCGCACCCCTGGCGTTGAAACTTAAATATTTTGTCTCGATTGGTAGAGCTAGTAGCTATAACAGTACTAGCTCAAGCAATCAAATCTATTCGCCGATGCCTTCCACACTGACGAAACACAAGTGGGTCTAAGTCACTTCGAAGTACAAACATCTTCGTGGGTTCAATAGCGACGAGATCGCTGTTCAAGAAACAACAAAAAAACAGCTTATTCGAAAACTTAAAACTAGCTGCCGGCATGACAGTATTAGCAAGCAACTGAGAAACTTGTGAGAGAACTTTAAAATAATTTGGAGCATCTTGTTACAAGATCAAACAACAATTGACTTCCATCCGAGCAGCATGTATGAAGACATTTCGGGAGCACAGAACAGGTATCAAAGGTTTAAAGATATCAGAGGGAGGTTTTGGAATTACTTGAAAATCATCCATAAAATGTAATTTTTCAAGCAATTTCTATTCAAGTTGTGATTCCAAAAACGATTAATTTCCGTCAAGAGCACATTTTCACGGCATTTGTTCCCAAAGATCTATCGAATTTGGTAGCTACAACGCAACTATACTGTCACAAGCGTGAACGAACCAGTGAAGTACAACAGCCAGTCGCGAGATTTCAGTCATGGATGAATGCAGCTTACCAGTTAGTTTGAGGTTCGCTTCCGGGTCGGTCAATCTTCCAACGCCCAACGCCGTTTTACAGTGAATGAGCACCATCTACAAGCCTGAGGCAACAAAGGAAACGTTAGAATCAACTCGTTGCGGCATAGGCTCGACCGGCTTAAACTCTCGGCACAGCATTACATCAGTGAGTAACGCTTGATTGACCTTGCCAGTTGGTCAATTGTCATGAACTTTCCAAGGATGTACAGCAAACTTTCGTTGGCTAAACTTAGCATGGATGTATGATAAAACTTCATCTGCTAATAAACCTTGAATGTACAGTAAACCCCACGTTCTGCAAGCCAAAGCCGTAAATTTCAAAACAAGCACTGTTTGCGTTTGATATCAACACCAAGCTGGCAGGGCCTCCGAGAAAATTTTACTGAGGGGTACGAAGACTGATGGATACCGGGTCCTACTAGCTTTTCGGTCCCTCGTCGAAACTTGTATAGCTTGTGTGTATAGTAATCAGAATAAGCTGCCATGCTAAGATCTACAAATAGATTAATTGTTGTACTGACAACTGGCTTACGTTAGTAATTTTGGGCTTGATTACAGAAAAACTGACACTTGACAGTGCTTACTTTCGTCTTCATGAGCCACAATACCTACCGGCAGGGCCCCAAGCCCTGACTTTGAAGCCCCCAACATACAATACTGCATGTTGCATTTAACACATAATATTTATATGAACAGAAATGTCGGTTAATTTTGACAAATGTTCATCAAACCATGTTTCTGCAGCATCAAGATAACATATGAAGCAGACATGCTATAACAGACAGGCTTTAATCTTCAGCAATTACTGAGTTTCAAAAGGAACAAGTAATTTCACTCCACAGGTGAAACATGCAAGGAATCTATCGCAAATTTTTAACAGGAATACGATTTCCTATTAAAATTTTGCGATAGATTCCTTGCCTGTTTCACCTGTGGAGTGAAGTTATTGGAATACAGATATGTGCAAGTTTGAATCATCGCAAAGAGGTGAAAGCAGAGCCCAGTCGGCCGATTCCTTGAAAGCCTACAGAAGCCCTTGAGCTTTTTTAATTGTCAAGCTAGGAAAATGACTTTTTCTTAGCTTTCAAAGATGCAAATGTTTTTATCAACTCAGTCATATCTAATACTTTTCCAGTTTCACAATCGATATCATTGCCAGATTTTTTAGTCTTTCATCCGTCATAGTTGATCTGTCAAACGTTTTGAGTCTTACTTCTCTATGGAATATTGTTGAAAGATAGGGAAAGTTTAGTGGACAAACACAAAATGTGAATGTTAATTTTCACAATGTGAATATAATTAGCGCCATCTTGTGATAAAGGCTTCTAACACTGCCTTAAAACTATTGCCCATTGGCTAAAATAAGTACTATCGTGAAAGATACGATGCTTTTGGTGAAACAACTGGATTTCTCATTGGTGTAAAGTGTTGCGTTGTCACTGGATGACTCTAACGCAAGTTACGCTGGATATTACAGGCGCGGGCTACGAATACAATTTTACCTTATTGTATATTTTGGAAACCGGCTACATTCTATTCTTGTACAGTGAAAGGATACAACACAGGTCTAAAAAATAATTTCCCTGGATAATTTATTATTAGGCTATAGTTGAAATGCTTAGAATCAACGTGTATTCAGCAACGTTACCTACACAACTGCTAGCTTACTTAGGCAAATGCAGACAACGAAGCTACCCACAGTGCACTTCGCAATGATTGGCTTAGATCTAACCGGAAACTATGGGTTGTGGGAAGATCATTTACTTTGACGTATTAGATAAAGGTGAATGTTGAAAGAGGTATTGTGTAAAATCAGTTCTTGGTGAGATCAGTTCTGGTGTGCCTACATGCCCCAACACAGGTCCTCGGTCAGTTTTGGGGTCCTTTTTTTACCAGGACCTCCCCGGTCGGGGGTTACGAGGACCCTTATCCCGGTTCTGCTTACCGGACCCGGATACGATGCACTTCTTGTACAATGCACATCCGTAGGCGTAGCCAGGGGGGCCATGCCCCCCAAATTGCTATTTCAAGACGCGGTGTCCCAAACCAAATACTGTTACTCGCTTCGATTCTAAATATTTGGACCCCAACATTTTGGGGCCGGCTACGCTACTGTGAACACCCCTCTCGTGCGCCCTGAGCGCTGGTATTCGATCGAAAATTTAACAGTACGTCTTAACAACTATGTTTTTGCGTTTTTTCTGCTCTCCTGGCAAACACCTTGCTCCGAGCAGTACATCCAGGCCATTTGACATCGACAGCCAGCTACGATATTACAGTGAAGTAAGAAGTTTCAAAATCGGGGCAAGATTTTAAAAATTATTTTTGAAGGATGTCATGGACCATATCTGGCAAAGTTTTATCTGATACGTCACGGTTTGCTTGCTGCAGAAATTGAAGAGTGTCCCTTGCGGAAGGTCTCGAATCTTGGCGAAGGGCGCCTTTGGTGAAAGTCGTGATCAAGCTGCCGCTGGTGGCAAACTTAAAGTATCAGCATCAAGAGGTTTCGAAGCTCGGGCGTAACTTAACTGAGGGGCAGCGATGATTAAATAATTGAGAGACGCAAGAGCTGCCCGAGGACGAACTTGCCAGACAGATGGCAAATATCCCATTTCCAATAACGACCATTAGCAGCGAAAACCATTTGCAGAGGCAACCATATTACCTGGTTTTGTCATTATTGGCGCCGAACGCGTATCACGACACTGTATGGACGTACAAGAGAAGTAAAAGTGTTTCAAAAATACATCACGATGAACATTTAGCATGGTCCTTTGACACTGCACTGATACGAAGTAGCGCGTACCAGAAGTGAAGCAGCAAGGTGAGTTGCTGCGACACCTAGCGAACGAGCACCACCTGCGTAGGGTGCTCATGGCACAAAATGAAAACTGCGAAATGCTAAACGAACGCACTACAATATTCCAGCATTCCAGCGAGAACTTTATTGATTTTTACGAGGACATTTTTTGCATACTTCAATTTTCTTTTAGAGTCTCTTTTTACTTTTCTTACAAGAAGCATGACCCAGTGCCAAACCGAACTCTGATCTGCGTGCAGACGACATAACATTGCCACCTCATGGTTTATTAACAACGTACCTAGCGGGCGCCAAGGATGCAATTCGCAATCACACATCAACGACTGGCATTTAACCGAGTGTGCAATGGCAAGCGTGTTAACGGTGGCAAAATAAAAGTACGGCCAGTCCTGCGTCACAGGTGCGACAACGCCAACTAAACACGATTACGATGTTTTCTTTCTTTGCAAACAACAGACAGTTTTCAATGCTCAGTGTGAAACCCGCGATTTGATCACGTGGTCAACCAGACAAACAACAGCATGGCCAACAACACAGGCTCAGTTCTTCTGGCTGTGGTTCCGAAGTGTTACTACAAAAGAAAGGCTATACGCAGTGTTTTGCAAATTGTTCTACGCAAAGTCCTGTTGGCCTGGCCTGTGTCATGAAACACGTATTCCGTACCAGGATTGTGGAGCTGGAGTCTCAAATGCGGGCCCTAGTTTGTACTGCACCACGGTGAAACGCTCAGTCCCGTTGCCACGGCGGGGCTTTGATGGGCTTAGCCCCCCAAAACGAAGCTCCAAGCCCCATATTGAAATATGAAACACTACAAGTTGTGGAATTCTTGCCAAATTTGAATGTCAAGCCCCCACTGCACGAACGTAAAGCCCCCCTACTGACAACTTTCTGGCAACGGTCCAGCAGGTCTTCAGGAAAGGAAACACTATCACAGAATTTCCCGATGGAAGGTTTCGCGCACAAATCCACTTTCGTGCAAGAAACGCGCGCTATTCTTGAATATCAGAAAAAAATCTGTAGCAGCGGTTCATGGCGGCTGCAAAACACACTTGTGGCGTTTTTCTTATGACCAGGGTACTGATGCAGCGGTGCCGCCGCCGTTTCGCGTGCGACCAAGCGCACTTGACATGCGCGAAAAATAGGAACTTTGGCCGTGTTTCATCACCGCAGCTGTATTCGATTTATTGGCACATGCTTGAAACGTAGCAGTAGCGAGGCAAACAACGTGCTCTGCGGCAGACGCTTTCACGGCAAATAACGTCTACTGCTACTCCGTCACAAACGCAACGCAGGACTAGTACACTAATGGTGCAGACGAGTTCGAGTCAGGGCCTTTATGTTTTATACAAAGCCAGTTGCAGGTTACAACACTATAATAGGAAAAACAGGGATTTCACACGAACAAAGCGCGTTTCGGGACTGCTGAGCCGAAGTTTACAGGAATACAAGAAATTTTTCCCATGTTGTACGTTGCAGCACGAAAACAATTCCGAATTTTTACAGTCAGGGTCGCAACCAGCTGATATGTTTTTAGGGGGGGCAAAATAATTGTAACTTGTTGTTGTACCTAACAACTAAACATGTTTTTAAAAATTTTTTTGGGGGGCAATTGCTCGGTTTCCTCCCCTGGTTTCGGACTTGTTCAAAGCCGCAAAATGCTTTTCGACACTACGAGGCTTCTCTGTGCGCTAGCTAACGCGTTTTGCGATCAACTCTACGAACCTCATACTGCAGGGATGCACGGTCAGGCTAACACCACTTACGTCATTTCCTTTCACATACAAATTGGTCAAAATTCTGCACAACTTGTACCAAAAACGTTTTACAGTCAACTCCCTGTTCACACACACCAGGATGGAAATACACCAGTAACGAAGGCTAGCGCAAACATACCACCAGCAGCAGCTAAATACAGTGCAACGCAAAGCCAGGAGCATGTGCTGTTTTCTGAGAGTTAACAGTCGAAGGCAATCGTTAATTAGTGGCAGTTGTGAAAGCAGGCGACGACATTGGAATGAAATCTTTGCACGGGCCCGAGACCGAAGAAGTCTCACAACAAGGTAAATGTGCGTTTGCAGTGCACGTGTAGTCTGCAATAGAAAACAAACGGCCGGTTCCACCCGGCATGATTGCACGGCGAGCGCATAAATGTACGAGTGTCGTAATCTGATTCAACAGTTATTTGGCTTGATGCAAAATTTCTCGCTCGCATTTAAGAAACGTTCAATTATGTTTTAGAAAAAAAATTGCAAGATCCTAAGAAAATCATTTTTTCTACACGGGACATCGCGTACAAACTAACTTAGGTAAAGTTACTGTTGTCCATAACGAAAACGACCAGACACATAAAGATAGAAAAGTCAGACCAGGTATTTTCAAATCGTAAGCGTTACATAAAACGATTGGCACAAAATATTCGAAACCAGATTGTAATGTGAGTGGTGCGAAGAGCTTTCCCGCAACTTCCACTAGTGTCCCACAAACCACTGACATGAACTGTCTATAGGGAAAACACCTCTACTCGCCGGCAACTGACAAGAAAAAGGGCTTGCCAACTCAAAACGATGGCCATTACCACGAAATAAATAATAAATCGACGATGCAACCACTTCCAGTGTAGCTAGCCCCATAATGAAGAGAAAGCGTGCAATCGTTGCTTTATTTTGACGAGATGTACTTGAGAAAGTCGGCGCTCCTCACAATTCCGGAAAGGCAGTCGCCAGCGGATGCACCTGAAAACACGAACCGCACTTCGATGAAGTCAACTACCGTTTTTATCTACACAGCGCGGAACAACGAACGGTGTGCGAAGCAATATCGGTGGTGGCATTAGCAATTCGTGAGCCTCTATGCAAAGCATGTCTTCGTGTGTGAAAAATCAAAAGAGGTCACTAATTTCAGGCATTATGGTTCTAACGTATTCAGGAACTTGTATTTAATTAAGCGGGCCATTTCAAAAAGAGCCCCCTCAAAGCGGGTAAATTTAACATGGGACCACTTTTTGCACACTCCTGCACAGTTACTAAGACCAATACTGAGCAAACCAAGCCTTAGCCTCACTTAAACGTTCACCCAGCACCGCTCCGACATGTAACACGCAACACGACGATTGTATTTGAATAAGGTGCGGCATTTGTAGGGTTGTTGTAATAACTGAAATATTAACTCACGGTGACTGAAGGGAATCTATGCTGGACACTGTGGGCTATGGCAAACAGGGCTGAGAATAGCGTAGAGATTGATACAGAAATTGTTGTTGACCGACCCTCTCCTGTGTGACTATGCGAGCGACCATTAACCAGTAGTTCCTGGAACACTGAGGGGGATACAATATATGCAGCACAAGAACAACCACATAAAAATCTCAATAAACAAGGTTTCCGTCTGAAAAAATGCAAACGAGCCCCTAAAAAGTTCCAGCATTAAAATTTTCCCCTTAAATGTTCAAGCAGTTTGCCACACCAGTTGTTTCCCTGAATGGCCTAAATGTCAAGTTGGCCAACCAAGTGGAAAAGCTTCGCGTACAGTACTTCACTCTTCACTGACAGATGACATTGACCCACAGGCCAATGAAATCACTTTATTATGCAGCTAACAAACTCACAACCACCTTTGCTCAGTGCTCCATTGCAGTTGAAAACATTGTTTTGTCCGCATTGCATGCCAATATATGCTTGTGGTGCAAGTACACACAGTCTTGCATTCAAGGCCTTCACGTTGCCTACAACAATGCCTATCAAATTTTGCATTACATCTCTAGGAATGTAAGTGTTCCCCCACATTGAGTTACCTATTTATTGCTGCGACTTCCATTGATCCAGTTCCCTTTTTTTCAGGGCAAATTTTTTGACTCATGATTGTTATGCCTACAGTGACACCTATTACCTATTACCTGGTAACGTTTAGCACACAGTTCATCATTATTTCTGTGTGTAGCCAAGTGATAATAGGTCGCCTGTGCTGTATACCTGTTAATCTTTCTGGTTTGATACCGCACAGGCTATGCAGTAAAATAGCCTAATACCGATTGCTGCTGAGTAAAATTTTGAAATGTGTAAAACTGATACAAGTGATGTGACTTTGGGTAACTTGAATTAGTTTCCAAGCCATTTTTTTGTAATTTAATCTTTGAATTGGATTACGTATGGATAACATATAGCCTAACAACAGGATTAGGATTTTAAAAATTCCTGTCATTCTTCAGATTTGGATCGGATTTAGATTTGAAAAACATAAATCCGTTTGTCTATGGCAGTGCAAGATCGGTTGTTTTCACAATTCAAGATTTCGAACGTGCGGTGAAAATACCAACGGGCAATGCACCTAATCCATCATGGCACTGTGCGAACAACTTTGCCGGTCACGCGTGAACCGTCTGGCAGTTTTTGGCATCCGCCCAATTCGAGGTGCAACTCTGAGTTCCACGATTTTTGGTCAAAACTTAACAGGCACTTGTACAGCCAGGGCCGGCCCTAGCAGATGCGGGACCCAATGCAAGACCTAAGCGCGGGGCCCCTCTGAGCAATGATTTTATGACGTCATCGTGTTCAGTCAACCGTGCTACGATCGTGGTAGAGCGCAAATATGCAGTGCAGCACTAACACGAGAATTGAGCACGTTTGCTAACGTTCGAGAGTAGATTTGCTAGTTCTGACGAGATCGTTCTTTGTTAACAATGAAATTTATATGGCGTTTCTACAGAATTCTCAAGCAGTGGCATACGAGGCGGGGGGCGGTGGCCCCTCGGCTTGAAAAATTCAGGGCAAACTCTGTTTTCAGGGCAAGCTCAAGTTGCTCAAAAATCCCGAAAGAAAAAAAATATTTCAATACAGTGAAAAATTTCAGGGCAAATTCTGTTTTTCAGGGAAAGCACAAGTTGCTCAAAAATCCTGAATGTAAAAACTATATTCAATACAGTGAAAATTTCAGGGAAAACTCTGTTTTCAGAGCAAGCGCAAGTTCCTCAAAAATCCTTATTTCAATGCGGTGAAAATTTTCAGGGCAAACTCCGTTTTTCAGGGCAAGCGCAAGTTGTTCAAAATTCTGAAGGATAAAAATACATTCAATACAGTGAATTCAGGGCACACTCTGTTTGTCAGGGCAAGCAACAGTTGCTCAAACATCCTGAATGTAAAAAGTATATTAAATACAGCGAAAAATTTCATGACAAACTCTGTTTTCAGGGCAAGCACAAGTTCCTCAAAAATCCTGAAAGATAAAAATATTTCAGTGCAGTGAAAAATTCCAGGAAAACTCTGTTTTTCAGAGCAAAAAAGTTGTTCAAAAATCTGAATGATTAAAAATATATATATTCAATACAGTGAATTCAGGGCACTCTGTTTTTCAGGGCAAGCCACAAGTTGCTCAAAAGTCCTGAAAGACAAAAAATATTTCAACACAGTGAAAAGTTTCAGGGCAACTCTGTTTTTCAGAGCAAGAAAGTTGTTCAAAAATCTGAATGATAAAAAGTCAGTGACGGACCGTCAGGGGAGGCAAGGAAGGGAGTTCCTTCCCTAGCATAATCATGAAATGTGCAAAACGAATTAGGGATCCAAAACAACAAATTCAATAAAAATTTGTCTTTTCATGTTGAAAAGGTGCAATTATTGTATGATTCTAATCATCTTCATAATCAATACATCTGATTTTGCGTATTTCTTCTTCAAGTCAGGGGACAGTCACGAAGGGAGGCAGCGGCTGCTTGTGCTGCTCTCACCGGGTGGCATTCGCATTGAGCAGTTTGTCACAAACTGTGGTGGTGAGCGCTTGCCGTGCACTCACCTTTATGTCAGCTCTGTAACCTTCATGTCAGTAACAGTGTAATGTTTGTATACATTTTAATATATGTACTCCTTCTACTATATGCTCTCGCATTC